>FLOH01000160.1_pt1 | contig 188861 bp, 200 predicted proteins | sample 756751 | NCBI WGS metagenome assembly FLOH01 (sample SAMEA4026879, study PRJEB14308) | marine metagenome | biome: coastal water; material: water | depth 74 m | reverse complement strand
AATGAATGATCTTATGAGACCTGCATTATATGGTGCAAATCACAAAACTTTACCAGTAATAAAAACAAACCAAGTTTCTAAAAAAATTTATGAATTTGTTGGACCGATTTGTGAAAGTACAGATAAGTTCACAACGTTAAAAAAATTCCAAAAACTAAAAGAAAAAGATTTTATTGTGATGTGCGATGCTGGAGCTTATGGTATGTCCTTAAGCTCAAATTATAATCTTAGACCAAAAGCAACAGAAGTATTAATTAAAAGATCTAAAATCAATGTTATTAAAAAAAGACAAAAGCTAAAAGAATTAATTTAGTTTTTGATTAAAATGATAAGAAATTTTTTATTTTCTCTATTCTTTTTTACAGGAATTATTTTTATTTCCTTAATATTTCTACCAGCAATATTTCTTCCAAAAAAAATAGTTTTATTTGGAGGAAAAATTATGGGTTATTGGACTTCTTTTTGCTTACAATTTTTTTTAAAAACAAAAATAATTATCAAAGGTAAAGAAAATATTATTAATAATAGAAAGTTTTTTATTGCAGCCTCACATCAGTCAATGTTTGAAACTTTTTTTTTACAAACAATTTTTAATTCTCCTGTTTTTATTCTAAAAAAAGAATTATTAATAATACCAATATTTGGTTGGTATTTAAAAAAAATTGGCTCAATATCAATCAAGAGAAACAAGGTAACAAAAGAAAACCTTGGGTTTTTTGATGAGATATCAAAACAAATTAATTCATCAGAAAGACCCTTAATAATTTTTCCACAAGGAACAAGGTTGCCACCTGAAGAACGATCAGCCTTTAAGAAAGGTTCAAGTAGAATTTATGAAGAATTAAAAATATCATGCCAACCAATAGCAATTAATTCTGGAAATACTTGGCCCAAAAAAGGACCTAAAAAAATTGGTACAATTTTAACAGTTTCTATTTTGGAGCCAATCGAGCCTGGCCAGGAAAAAGAAATTTTTCTAAAAAAGCTAGAGAATGCTATTTATACGGAGCTTGACGCTTTAAATTAGCCCTTCATAGGCATTACAACGAATATACTATCAAAGTCACCTGGGTCCTTAATTAATGCAGGAGAACCTGTATCATTAAAGAAAATTTCTATTTTATCTCCATTAAGTTGTGATGCGACATCAATTAAATATCTTGAATTAAAGCTGATTTCTAAATCATGATCAAACTTTACAGTTAAACTTTCTTTTCCATCACCACTGTTAGTATTGTTAACTGATAAATTTAAAACATCTTTCGATAAATTAAATTTCACACCATCTTTTTTATCTAATGAAACTGACGCAACTCTATCTACTGAATCTAAGAATAGCTTCAAATCTATTTCTAATTTTTTTTGGTTATTTTTTGGTATTACTTGAATATAATTTGGAAATTTTCCGTCAATTAACTTAGAAATTAAAATACTATTGTTTAACTCAAATTTAATTTTAGATTTAACATTTGAAATTTTAACATCTCCATCATAACTCTCTAATAAAGAGCATAATTGGAAAATTGTTTTTTTAGGTAGTATTATTGGTTCAAAATCTATTTTCTGATCTAATCTTATTTTGGATATGGACATTCTATGACTGTCTGTAGCAGCTGCAGTTAAAAAGTTTTTATCTTCTATTTGAGTTTGATGTAAAAAAATTCCACTTAGATAATGTCTGGTTTCATCATTAGAAACTGAAAATTTACATTTATTTAATAATTTTAATAACTGTTTTGATTTTATTATAAACTCATTTTGATTAAAATTTTCATCAGTCAAAGGAAATTCAGAAGCGCTAATACAATTCAAATTAAAGACAGATTTTTCAGACTCAACCTGAAGCTTACTACCATCTGTTAAAGATAAATTAATTTTTTTTCCTGAAGAAAATTTTCTTATGATGTCATACATAATTGAAGAGGTTGTGGTTGTATTCCCTTCCTTAATTATTTCAACATTATTAATTTGATGAATGAATATTAAATCTAAATCAGTAGCTGTAATTGTTAAATTTGAATTACTCGCATTTAATAAAACATTTGATAAGATTGGAAGTGTGCTTCTCTTTTCTATTACTCCCTGACAATAACTCAGAGCTTGTTGTAGATCTTGTTGATTAACGTTAAATTTCATTTTCATTATTATACAATATCTGATTTTTTAAGTTATTAATATTGTTGGTCATCTCTGGGTCTTTTTCTTTCAATTTTTCAATTGTTTTAACAGAATGGATAATTGTTGTGTGATCTCTATTGGAAAATTCCCTACCAATTTCTGGTAAAGATTTTGAAGTTAATATCTTTGTTAAATAAATTGCTGTCTGTCTTGGTCTAACAAGATATCTGGATCTTCTTGAAGATAACATCTCATTCTTACTAATTTTGAAGAATTTGCAAACAGTCGATTGAATTAGATCAATCGTGACTTTGTTTTCACCAATATTTAACAAATCTTTTAAAACTATTTTAACTTCTGATAAATTTGGAACTTTATTATATATTCTTGAAAAAGAGACAACTCTATTAATGGCACCAACTAACTCTCTAATGCTTGTTGTAATTTCTGTGCTAATAAACTTTTGTATTTCGTCAGAAATATTTATTTGATTAGAATAAAAAACATTAAGCTCTTCTGTTTTTTGCTTAACAATTTTACTTCTAAGTTCATAATCTGGTTTTTGAATATCAACGACTAAGCCTCCTGCAAATCGTGATTTAATTCTATCTTGAATTCTGGATAATTTATTTGGGGCTCTATCTGCAGAGATTATTACCTGTGAACCTTTATCAAGCAATGCATTGAATGTGTGAAAAAACTCTTCTTGCATCGCCTCTTTACCATTCATGAACTGAATATCATCAATTAATAGTATGTCGGTATTTCTAAAATATTCTTTAAACTTTACCATATCGTTAGATTTTATTGATTTAACAAACTGATACATAAATCTTTCTGCTGAAATAAACATAACCTTATGTTTTTCCTTTAAAGAAAGTCCTATAGAATTTAACAAATGAGTTTTACCCATACCAACGCCACCATAAATATAAAGTGGATTATAGTGTGAAATATTTTCTGAAACCTTTAAAGACGCTTCGTAAGCTAATTTATTACTCGTACCTGTTATAAAATTATCAAATCTTTTATTTTGATCAATTCTATTATATTGAAGGTATGTATCTTTAATAAAAGATACATTTTCGCTATTTGAAGATTTGTCAATATTTTTTTCATCCTCGTTTTCAGAATTTTTTTCGATAATTTTAAATTCTATTCTTGTTAAATCTTTTTTATAAAGTTTTACAATTTGTAAAATTTGATCAAGGTATCTTGAAGTAATCCAATCTCTTAAAAATCTAGTTGAAACAGAAAGTAAGATGTAATTATTCATCTCTTCAACAAAATCTATTTTTCTAAGCCAACTTTCGTATATATCGCTACCTAGCTTATTCTTCATGTCCTTTTGAATGGTGGCCCAATCTAAAGTTTCGGTAGGAACATTTTTTAAGTTTTGTGTTGTAATATTTTTAGACATAAATTTGTAGGAATAATGTCAGTTAGAAGCAAAACAATTTTTTTGCAATAATTAATTTTAATAAAATAAAAATAAATAAACTCTGTAGGTGAATCGTTCCTAACGCGAATAATTATTTTTTATATGAAGTTATATTTTAATAAATAAAAGGTGGTCTGTTTTTGATTTACAAATTATTCTTGCGACTTAAACAACAAATTTTAATAATTAATTTTACAAATTTAAAATCTATGAGTGTGTGACTTATAAATTAAATTTTTATTTTTTTACTAAAACTATATATGGTTAATCTAGAAATAAACTTTCGTATATAATGTGGATACTTTTAGTTGAATTTTATAGTGGGCGTAGATAGCTGCTTATAAGGCTGCAATCTTTTTTGTTATTCTAGAAACATTCCTTGAAGCGTTCGCTTTCTTTATAATTCCAGTTTTTGCAACTTTCATTAATTCAGAATTCAATTTCGGCAAAAATTTTAAAGCTTCGGCTTTATTCTTATCTTCAATAAGAATGTTCATTTTTTTTATAGCATTCCTGTATTTGCTCTTACGAGCCTTATTAACTAGTGTTTGTGTAGCAATTCTCCTAACTCTTTTAATTGCTGATTTTGTGTTTGCCATAAGCGCAGTGGTATAGCTCGAGAATTTATACTGGTCAATAGAATAATTGCTTATTTTTGGCAGGTATTACAAAAGAAAGTTGCCCTATTTGATATGAATATTTTATTAATTTTACCTGTACATTTACTTCTTGGACAATCAAAGTTCTCTTTTTGATAAACTTTAAATTCCTTTTGAAAGTTTCCACTTTGTCCTTCGGTATTTTTAAAATCACGAATACTGGATCCTCCTTTTGCAATCGCTTTATTAAGAACACTTTTTGAGTATGAGATAATTTTTTTGCAATCTTTTATTGATAATTTCATTGCATATGTTTTTGGATTAATTCCACAAAGAAATAAAATCTCACTTGCATAAATATTTCCAATACCAGATACAAATTTTTGGTCCAATAAAAAACTTTTTATATCCTTTTTTTTATCAATAAAATAATTGAGAATATATTTTAGATTAAAATTTTTAGAAAATGGTTCGGGTCCTAAATGACTAAATCTTTTTATAAGTGCTTGTTTATTTTCAATAAACTTAAAAAACCCAAACCTTCTTGGATCATTATAAATAACATTTATATCTCCAAATTGGATTTCAACATGATTATGTTTTTTTGGTAACTCAGGTGAATTATAGAAGCTGGTGTTAGTAAATTTATTTAAGACATTTTTTTTAGTCAAATGAATAGTTCCTGACATGCCCAAATGAATCAAACAAAATGAGTCATCATCAAAATTTAAAATTAAATATTTTGAAAATCTAGTAACTTTTTTGATAGTTTTATTTTGTAGTAATTTTTCAAATTTTATAGGAATTTTAAACCTTAAATTTCTGTTTTTAATTATTACTTTTTTGATTTTTTTTTGTTCTATTTTTTTTGATAACGATTGTTTAACTATTTCTACTTCTGGTAATTCTGGCATTTGATACTATATTATCAGTAAATAATAAATTTAATATGCAACAATATCTCCAAAACAAAAAAGGTTTAGTTCAAGGCGTCTTTGATAATGTTTATGACAAATATGATCTAATGAATGATTTCATGTCATTAGGCATTCATAGAATTTGGAAAAGAAATTTGATGAGCTGGATGAATCCTTCTAAAGATAAAATCTTAATTGATGTTGCTTGCGGCACTGGGGATCTAGGTAAGCTTTTTTTAGATTTAACTGACAAAAATGGTAAAATTTTTTGCGTAGACCCTAATGAGGGAATGATAGGCAAAGGTAAGGAAAAATTAAAAACTTATAATAATATTAATTGGTTAATTGCTCCCGCCGAAAAGCTTCCAATTAAAGATAGCTCTTGTGATTATTATACAATTAGCTTTGGCTTAAGGAATACCAAAGATCTAAATAGAGCTATTTCAGAAGCATATCGGGTTCTAAAACCTGGTGGACGCTACCTATGTTTGGAATTTTCAAAAATTCAAAATTCTAATTTAGATTTTATTTACAAAAATTATTCAAAACTCATTCCATTAGTTGGTAAAGCTGTCATGGGTCAAAAAGCACCTTATGAATACTTAATTAAAAGTATTGAAGAATTCATTAATCAAGAAGAGTTGATTGATCTAATGAAAAAAAATAAATTTATAAACTGTAGTTATAGAAATTTATCAGGCGGCATTGTTGCTATTCATTCTGGCTGGAAAATATAATGATTAAAAAATTATTTACACTTTATAAGTTGGGAAGAAAATTAGCTAAGTCAGATGTTTTAAATATTGTTTCAAAATTTAAAAAGCCTCCACTAGCTATTAAAATCTTATTTCAAATACTTTCTTTTTCTTTTTCAAATTCTAAAAAAAATATCTTAAATGAAAATGAAGGTGAAAAACTCTCTAAATCATTACAATCTATGGGAACTACTTTTATTAAACTTGGACAGTTTTTGGTTACTAGACCTGATATTATTGGTGAAGAACTAGCAAAACAATTAGAAGGCCTGCAAGATAGATTGCCTCCTTTTTCTTTGTCAGAAGCAGAATCTATAATTAAAAAAGATTTAGGAGAAGAAACATTTAATTCCATAATTGATTTAAGTGAACCTGTGGCAGCTGCATCCATAGCTCAAGTTCATAAAGCCAAAATTATTGACACTGGAACCATAAAAGATGTTGCTATTAAAATTTTAAGACCAGATATTAAAAAAAGGTTTAATGAAGAAATAGATGCATTGATGCTTTTTGCTTTTCTTGTTGAATCATTCATCAAAAAAACCAAAAGATTAAAACTGATGGAAGTTGTATTTTTACTTAAAGAAATAACCAATCTGGAAATGGACTTGAGATTTGAGGCTGCGGCTGCAAATGAATATGCCGAAAATACAAAGAATGATGCGGGTTTTAGAGTGCCAACAATCTATTGGAATTTTACAAGTGAAAACGTGATGACACTTGATTGGGTCGATGGTGTTTCAATTCGTGAAACTGAAGATTTACAAAGAAGAAACATTGATACTAAACAAATTGCCTCAGACATTATTCAGCATTTTCTACGACATGCTGTCAGAGATGGTTTTTTCCACGCAGATATGCACCAGGGAAATATATTTATTGATAATAATGGACAAATTGTTCCTATAGATTTTGGTATTATGGGAAGATTAGACAATCTTAGCAAAAGATTTTTAGCAGAAATTTTGTTTGGTTTTATTCAAAGAGATTATAAAAAAGTAGCTGAAGTACACTTGGTTGCTGGTCTTGTTCCGAAAGACGTTCCTGTAAATGATTTGGCTCAAGCTTTAAGATCAATCGGGGAACCAATTTTTGGTCAATCGGTTAAGGATATTTCAGGTGGTAAATTATTAAAACAACTTTTTGATGTTACTGAAAAATTTAATATGCAAACACAGCCACAATTATTAATGCTACAGAAAACTATGGTAGTTGTTGAGGGTGTCGCAAGAAAGCTTAATCCAGATACCAATATATGGGAAACATCAAAACCAGTTTTGGAAAATTGGTTAAGGGACACAAAAGATCCAATAAATACTTTAAGCGAAGGTTTAAAAAGTACCACTGAAGTGATTAAAAGATTACCTGACTTCCCAGAGATTATGGATAAAGCAAATCAAGCTCTTACATTTTTAGCAAGTGGACAGATTCCGCAGAACTCAAACTCATTTACGGCCCTAAATGAAAAAAAATTAGAAATGATAGCGTTTAGAAACCAATCTATTGTTGGCTTATTATTGCTTGTAATTTTTGGCCTATTAGTATTTTAATTCCTTCAATGAACAGTTTATCTCAAAAAAAAATACTACTAATAATATGTGGGGGCATATCAGCCTATAAGAGTTTAGAACTTATTAGATTGTTTAAAAAACAAGGTTCGGAAGTTAAGACAATCCTTACTAAGAGTGCTAAAGAATTTATAACACCACTATCAGTGGCTTCACTCTCTCAAGAAAAAGTTTATGACGACTTATTTAATGCTGAAAATGAAGCAGAAATGGATCATATATCGCTATCTAGATGGGCAGATTTAATTTTAGTAGCTCCAGCTACAGCAAACACTATTTCAAAATTAAGCGCTGGTTCCTCTGATGATCTTGCGTCAACTGTAATCTTAGCTTCAGATAAAGATATTTTTTTAACTCCTGCCATGAATGTTAGGATGTGGGAACATCCCTCAACTAAAGAAAATCTAAATAAATTAAAATCTTATGGTTATAAAGTAATTGGTCCTGAAATTGGTGATATGGCTTGTGGAGAATTTGGTGAAGGAAAAATGACCGAACCAAAAGATATTATTCAAGTAATTGAATTATATTTTAATTCATTGATTAATAATCAAAAATTAAGAGCTTTAGTAACTGCTGGACCAACAAATGAATACATCGACCCTGTAAGGTTTATAACAAACAAATCTTCTGGAAAACAGGGTTATGCTTTAGCTAAAGCATTTGCAAAAAAAGGCTTTCAAACAACACTTATTTCTGGACCTACAAACCTTAAAGTTGATAACAATATTAATTTAATAAAAGTAGAAACTGCGCACGAAATGTTAAAAGCTACACAAGAAAACTTGCCCGTAGATGTAGCAATTTTTTCTGCAGCAGTAGCTGACTTTAAAGTAAAAGAAAAAAATGAAAGAAAAATAAAAAAGCAAGAAAGTTTACATTTAGAGCTTGAAAAAAATATTGATATTCTAAATTATGTATCAAAACATAATTCATTGAGACCAAAGCTAGTTATCGGGTTTGCTGCAGAAACAAATAATGTTGAAGAAAATGCCAAAAAAAAATTGATGGAAAAAAATTGTGATTGGATAATAGCAAACGATGTTTCTAATAAATCAATTGGTTTTGATTCTAATTTCAATGAAGTTTCAATTTTTTATAAGGACAACGAAATTAAAGATGAAAAACTTAGCATAAAAGAAAAGTCTGCTATTTCTGATGAAATAGTTGATAGAGTTATTCAACAATTAAATTAAAATTCAGTGGCAAAAATATTAATCAAAAAATTAAATCCTGAAGTAGAATTGCCAGCATATAAAACAACAGGCGCATCAGGTATGGATTTAATGGCATTTATAAGAAAACCAATTATAATTCCACCTAATAGCTCTCATTTAATACCTACGGGGCTCTCTGTAGCATTTTCAGAGGATTATGAGATTCAAATTCGCCCACGTTCCGGTCTTGCAGCAAAAAATAACATAACAGTTTTAAATACACCAGGAACTATTGATAGTGATTATAGAGGTGAAATTAAAATCATTCTTTTTAACCACAGCAAAGAAGATTTTTTAATTAATAATAAAGATAGAGTGGCACAAATGATCTTAATGCCCGTTATTAAAATGGAATTAGAAGAAACAAATAATTTACCCGATTCAATTCGTGGCGAAGGTGGGTTTGGCTCAACTGGAAAATGAGTGGTCAACTAAATAAAGTTTCTATTGAAAGATACTCAAGACAAATTGTTCTCAAAGACATTGGAATTGTAGGTCAAAAAAAAATTTCAAATGCAAAAGTCTTAGTCGTTGGGGTGGGCGGGCTTGGTTCTCCAGTAGCTGAATTTCTTTCCCGCGCTGGTATTGGATCATTAGGAATTATAGATAATGACAAGGTTGCTCTTTCTAACTTACATAGACAAAGCCTTTATAACACAAGTGACATAAAAAAATTTAAAGTTCATGCGGTAAAAGAAAAAATAAAAAAAATTAATCCAAACACTGAGGTAAAAGCTTATAGAATTAGATTAAGTGAAAAAAATTTCAAAAAAATCATTAGTGATTATGATTACATTGTTGATGGATCTGATAATTTTTCGACCAAGTTTTTATTAAACGATTTTTGTTTAAAGTTTAAAAAAACTCTTATTACAGGCGCTATTAGTAAATTTGATGGTCATGTATTCACTTTTGATTTTAAAAATAAAAAAGTTCCTTGTTTAAGGTGTTTCTTTCAAGAATCTGAAATTTCAGACGATATATTAAACTGTGAAGCAGAAGGTGTATTGGGAACTGTTGCAGGAATAGTCGGAACTATTCAAGCAAACGAAGTATTAAAAAAAATTTTAGGTATTGGTCAAAGTCTTGATGGTTATATTTTTATCTTAGATTTACTTAATCTAAATTTTAGAAAAGTAAGACTAAAAAAAAGAAAGAATTGTTTTTGTAAATGAAAAAAAAAATAACTATTTTATTTTTATTTTTATCTATCATGTGTATTCAGTCTTTAAATGCGGAAGAAAAATTTTTATCTTTAAAAAAAAGCAAGGTAAACGTTAGATATGGACCAAGCTTTGACTCTGAAATTAAGTATATTTATAAAAAAATAAACCTTCCGGTAAAACAAATTGATCAAAAGGAAAATTTTAGAAGAATTGTTGATCTTAAAAATAATAGTGGGTGGATTCACGTTTCACAGGTCAAAAAGTCAAATTCTATAATTATTTTAGAGGATAAAATCTTATTCAAAAAAGCATCTAATTTTTCTAAACCTATTGCAAGGTTAGAAAAAGGAAGATTATTAGTCATTAAAAAATGTGAAAATAATTGGTGCAATATAACAACCGAAAATTATTCAGGTTGGGTTAAGAATGAAAATGTATGGGGTGCAATTAATTAAATGGGTCCTCTAATAGACAAGCAACCAGGTGAATTCTGGCTTGTTCACCACCATTAAAAAAATTGTGATATTTTGTATTATTTGTAATAGTAACATTTCCGTCTGCAGGTAAATGTTTTGCTACATTTTCTATAACCATAGAGCACCCTAAATTAGTAATAATTGGTATATGAAGCCTTGGTTCAGGGTCTTTGTGCCAGCTCAATGTGGATCTTGGTTCTTTTAATAGTAGTCTTACTCTGCCAAGTTTAAATTTTTTTCTTAATGTTTCGTAGACCTCTTTAAAATAAGTATTTTCAAACTCTGATACTAGCTGTGTATATTTAGATTCATCAATTTCTATATCTCTAGAAACTTCTTTTCCAGATTCATCTGCTATCGTCCAATATTTCCCTCTTAAATTATGTCCATCAATTGAATTATCATCATTAGGTATTTGATTTATCGGAATAGCACCAAAATGAGCCACTCCTAAAGAATTAAAGTTTCTTTTTTTTAAGACTATATCTAGATCAGATCTTAACCTTGAAATATCAAAGTTAAGATTCGGTACTGTATAAAAGTCCTTAAATTGAACACTATTCATTAATTAGAATTAATTGGTTTTTTTTAACTCTTGTCTATCAGTATTCATTACCTTATTCCATGCATTTACAAAGTCTCTAACAAACTTTTCTTTATTATCGTCTTGCGCATACACTTCTGCATAAGATCTTAATATAGAGTTAGAGCCAAAAACTAAATCCACTCTTGTAGCTGTAAACTTGGTTTCATTTGTTCCACGGTCTATTATATCGTAAAGATCTTTGTCTGTTGATTTCCATTTAAACTTCATGTCAGTCAGGTTTACAAAGAAATCATTAGTAAGGGCTCCTACATTATCTGTAAAGACACCATGTTTAGTTCCTCCATAGTTGGTATTCAAAACTCTCATACCACCAATAAGAACAGTCATTTCTTTCGCCGATAAACCCATTAAAGAACTTCTATCAAGCATCATCTCTTCAGTTGTAACTAGATATTCTTCTTTAGCCCAATTTCTAAAAGCATCATGAACTGGTTCTAAAACTTTAAAAGAATCAACATCAGTTTGTTCTTGTGTTGCATCACCTCTACCTGGAACAAAAGGAACTTTAACATCAAGACCACCTTTTTTAATAGATTGTTCAAGCCCAACATTTCCTGCTAAAATTATGATATCAGCAATACTTGCTCCTGTTTCTTGTGCTACTTTTTCAAGTTTCCCAAGAACACTGTTAAGTCTTGTGGACTCGTTTCCTTTCCAGTCTTTTTGGGGAGCCAATCTTATTCTAGCACCGTTAGAACCGCCTCTATGATCGGTTCTTCTGTATGTTCTTGCACTATCCCACGCTGTAGCAATCATTTCAGAACTACTTAAACCTGTTGCTTCAATTAACTTTTTTGCTTTTTCGACATCAAAGTCTTTTCCTGCTGCAACTGGATCTTGCCAAATTAAATCTTCCTTTGGAGAATCTGGACCAATATAATATTTTTTAGGACCTAAATCTCTGTGTGTTAATTTAAACCAAGCTTTTGCAAAAGTTTCCTCAAGATATTTAGGATCTTTATGAAAACGTTCAGCTATTTCTCTATAAATAGGATCCATTTTCATTGCCATATCAGCATCAGTCATGATTGGATTTCTTTTGATAGATGAGTCAGCTAAATCTACTGGTTTATCTTCATCTTTCATATTAATTGGTTCCCACTGATTTGCTCCAGCTGGGCTTTTCTTTAATTCCCAATCATAGTTTAATAAAAGGTTTAAATAACTGTGATCCCATTTGTTTGGATGAGTTGTCCATGCGCCTTCAATACCACTAGTTACTTGATCAACACCAAGACCACCACCACCTTTTCTATTCCAGCCAAAGCCTTGTTCATTAATATCTGCAGCTTCCGGTTCTGGTCCTAATAATGATGCATCTCCATTTCCGTGGGCTCTTCCTACTGAGTGACCACCTACTGTTAGAGCACATGTTTCTTCATCATTCATAGCCATTCGACCAAATGTTTCTCTAACATCATGAGCTGTTTTTAATGGATCTGGTTTTCCTCCTACTCCTTCTGGGTTAACATAAATTAATCCCATCACAACGGCTGCTAAAGGATTTTTAAGTGTCGTTCTATCCTCATTGTTGTCATATCTTTTATTTTCTAACCATTCTTTTTCTGAACCCCAATAAACATCTTTTTCTGGATGCCATATATCTTCTCTTCCAAAAGAGAAGCCATACATTTTAAGACCCATTGACTCATAAGCCATATTTCCAGCTAAAATCATTAAGTCTGCCCAGCTAATTTTATTTCCATATTTCTTTTTAATGGGCCATATTAATCTTCTAGCCTTATCTAAGTTGGTATTATCTGGCCAAGAGTTTAATGGAGCAAACCTGTGATTTCCTGTTCCGCTTCCACCTCTACCATCTGCAATTCTATAAGTTCCAGCTGAGTGCCAAGCCATTCTAATAAATAGTCCGCCATAATGCCCTAGATCTGCTGGCCACCAGTCTTGACTATCAGTCATGAGATCTAGTAAATCTTTTTTAATAGCTTCAAAATCTAATTTTTTAACCTCTTCTTTGTAATCAAACTTTTGATCCATTGGATTAGTTTTGGTGTCATGCTGGTGCAAAATGTCTAAATTTAAATTTTTTGGCCACCATTCTGATGTTGGTGACTGATTTGATTTAGTCATTCCACCGTGCATTACAGGACATTTTCCTGCACCATTTTTACTAATTTCTGAACTCATTTTACCTCTTTTATTGTTAGTTTAAGTTTTATTACGCTTTTTAAAATACTGTATTAAATATTATATAATCATTATTAATTTTGTGTCAAGTAGTTTAGAATAATTATAAAGTACTTTATTCACTTTCAACATTAATTATGATATCAATATTTTTAATTTTCTTTCCTGCAGGCGGATTTGGGATATTTTTTAAATCAACCTGATTTATATCAATATCAATAAGTTCACTATTTTTTATATCAAAAAAGTGAGAATGAGTGCCTGTATTAGTGTCGAAATAACTTTTATCAGTCGCAATAGCGATTTCTTTTAAATAACCCTTTTTCTTAAACGCATGAACGGTATTGTAAACTGTTGCTAAAGAAATTTTTTCGCTTAATTTTTCTTCAATTATTTTATTAAGATCATTTATTGTGAAATGAAAAGTTTCTTTGGTCGAAAAAAGAACTTCACAAATTTTTAATCTCTGTCTAGTTGGTCTTAAACCAGATTCTCTTAGTTTTTCAGTATATATATTTAAATTGCTCATTGTTATTTATAATGATTCTAAACTATTTCTATATTATAATCTTATTAAATCAAGTATTAAGAAACTGAAATTTATGAAAAAAAACTCATTTACATATGATGAGCTAATAAGTTGTGGAAATGGTGAACTTTTTGGCCCTGGTAATGCAAAATTACCTCTTCCCCCCATGCTTATGTTTGATAGAATAACAGAAATCAATGAAGACAACGGTATCTTTAGCAAGGGATCTTTAAAGGCTGAACTAGACATCAAAGATGATCTTTGGTTCTTTGATTGTCACTTTAAAGAAGACCCTGTTATGCCAGGTTGTCTTGGTTTGGACGCGATGTGGCAGTTAGTTGGGTTTTATCTTGGCTGGCTTGGTAATCCAGGCAAAGGAAGAGCTTTAGGAGTAAGTACTGTAAAATTTACTGGTGAAGTTTTAAAAAATGTCAAAAATGTAAGATACGAAATTGATATAAAAAAAATTATGGCACCAGGTGGAACAACGGTTGGACTTGCAAATGGATTGGTCTTTGCAGATGATAAAAAAATATATTCAGCAGATAGTTTAAAAGTGGGTTTATTTAAATAATGAGAAGGGTGGTAATCACAGGTTTAGGTATTGTTTCTTGTTTGGGAAATAATCAGGAAGAAGTTTATCAGTCTCTTTTAAATTCAAAATCAGGAATATCTTTCTGTGAAGAATATAAAGAGCACAATTTGAAAAGTCATATTCACGGCAAACCAAATATAAAACTTGAGGATCACATTGATAGAAAAACTATAAGATTTATGGGATCTGGGTCTGCATATAATTATATTGCTATGAAAGAAGCTATCAAAGATTCAGGATTAGAAGATAATGAAGTGAGTAATTTTAAAACTGGAATAGTTATGGGTTCTGGTGGTCCTTCAATAGAAAATGTGGTTTTATCAGTTGATAGAACTAGAGCAAAAACACCAAAATTAATGGGACCATTTATTGTTCCAAGAACTATGGCTAGCACATCTTCAGCAACTCTTGCTGTACCTTTTAAAATTAAAGGAGTGAACTATACGATGAGTTCTGCATGTGCAACTAGTGGACATTGTATTGGTCATGCAAGTGAATTAATTCAAATGGGGAAACAAGATGTTGTCTTTGCTGGTGGAAGTGAAGAATTGCACTGGGCTATGACTGCAATGTTTGATGCTATGACCGCACTATCTTCTAAATACAATGATGTGCCTAAAACTGCTTCAAGAGCTTATGATAAAACTAGAGATGGTTTTGTAATAGCTGGTGGTGGTGGGGTTTTGGTGCTTGAAGAGTACGAGCATGCAAAAGCTAGAGGTGCAAACATATATGCTGAATTAACAGGCTATGGCGCCACTTCTGACGGGTATGATATGGTAGCTCCATCAGGTGAAGGTGCTGTTAGATGTATGAAGATGGCTTTAGCAACAGCTAAAAACAAAATGGATTACCTAAATACTCATGGAACATCAACTCCAGTTGGAGATATAACAGAACTTAGAAGTGTTGGAGAGGCATTTGGTACTGAAGTACCAAAAATTAGCTCTACTAAGTCTTTGTCTGGTCACCCATTAGGTGCCGCTTCAGTTCATGAAGCAATTTATAGTTTAATCATGATGAAAAATAGCTTCATCACGGCTTCAGCTAACATAACTGACATGGATGACGAAGCTAAAAAATTTCCAATCGTTACTAAAACTGAAACAGGAATAACTTTAAACTCTGTGATGTCTAACAGTTTTGGTTTTGGTGGAACAAATGCAACTTTAATTTTTGAGAAAGTTTAATTTATGAGTTTGATGAAAGGTAAAAGAGGATTAATCATGGGCGTTGCCAATGAAAGATCTATAGCTTGGGGTATTTCACAAAAACTTGCTGAAGCTGGAGCACAACTAGCATTCACCTATTTAGGTGATGCATTAAAGAAAAGAGTCGTTCCTTTAGCTGAAAAATTAAATTCAAAAGCTACATTTAGTTGTGATGTTGAGAATAAAGAAGAGGTTATAAAACTTTTTGAAGATATTAAATCAGAGTGGGGTCAAATTGATTTTGTAGTTCACGCAGTTGCTTTTTCTGATAAATCAGAATTATCAGGTGAATATTTAAATACCTCTAGAGAAAATTTTTTAAGAAGCATGTTAATTTCATGTTTTTCATTTACAGAAGTTGCAAAAGAAGCTTCTAAAATAATGAAAGAAGGTGGAAGTTTATTAACACTAACTTATGAGTCTAATAAAGCTATTCCAAATTATAATGTGATGGGTGTTTGTAAATCGGCATTAGAGGCAAGTGTTAAATATCTTGCAAGAGATTTAGGAGCTAAAGGTATGAGAGTAAATGCAATAAGTGCAGGACCTATTAAAACTCTAGCAGCGTCTGCTATTGGAGATGCAAAATTCTTATATAAATGGAATGCTGATCATTCTTTCTTAAAGAGAAACGTTGACATCCAAGATGTTGGAAACTCAGCTTTATATCTACTAAGCGACCTTGCAGGCGGTGTTACTGGTGAGATTCACTACGTAGATGCTGGATATAACAAGGTTGGAATGCCAGATCCTAAGAATATTACCTGAAATATAGTTAAATTTATTTAAAATTATAGTGGCGGTTCTGTTATCTGGTGCCTCATAAAAAACCCCCAAAACTTATATTCCAGGGGTTTAGAATTTTAATTTAGACTATTAAGCTTTGGCTTCTGTCTCGGTAGTTGCTTGTTTCATAGAAAGTTTAACTTTACCTCTATCAAAACCAATTACTTTAACAGTAACTTCATCACCTTCTTTTACAACGTCAGTAACTTTTTCTACTCTTTTAGTAGCAAGTTCTGAGATGTGAACAAGACCATCTTGTTTTCCTAAGAAGTTAACAAAAGCACCAAATTCCATAATCTTCATTACTTTACCTGTGTAGATTTTATTCATCTCAGGTTTTGAAATAATATCTTTAATCATGGCCATTGCTTTGTTTCTAGACTCTTCATCTGGAGCAGCTACAGTTACTTCACCTGTATCTTTAACGTCTACTTTCGCTCCTGATAGTTCAACAATTTCTCTAATTGTTGCTCCACCTTTTCCGATTACAGCTGCAATATCTTTTTTATCAACAGTAATTGTTTCAATTTTAGGAGTATATTTAGAAACACTTTCTCTAGAACCAGATAAAGCTTTCGCCATCTCACCTAAGATGTGAATTCTTCCTTCTTTGGCTTGTGCTAAAGCTTGTTCCATTATCTCAAATGTTATTCCAGTAATCTTAATATCCATTTGTAAAGAAGTGATACCTTCTGCAGTTCCAGCAACTTTAAAGTCCATATCACCTAAGTGATCTTCATCACCCAAGATATCTGAAAGAACTGAAAAATCATCTCCTTCTTTAATTAAACCCATAGCAATACCTGCAACAGGAGCTTTCATTGGAACACCCGCATCCATTAAAGCTAATGATGCTCCACAAACAGTCGCCATTGAAGACGAACCATTTGACTCTGTGATTTCAGATACAACTCTGTAAGTATATGGAAATGCTTCTTGTTCAGGTAATGAAGAATTGAGTGCTCTCCAAGCTAATTTCCCATGACCAATTTCTCTTCTACCAGTTCCAATTCTTCCTGTTTCACCAACAGAAAAAGGCGGAAAATTGTAGTGAAGCATAAATCTATTACGCTTTAATCCATCAAGACTTTCTACTCTTTGCTCATCTTCAGAAGTTCCTAATGTTAAAACAACTAATGCCTGTGTTTCTCCTCTAGTAAATAAAGCAGAACCATGAGTTCTTGGTAGAACACCAACTTGACAATCAATTTGTCTAACATCGGATAAAGAACGACCATCTATTCTAGACTTGTTCTTTAAAATGTCAGTTCTAACAATTTTCTACTCAACCTTTTTAAGCATCATAGAAACATCTAAATCAGAATAAGCTTCCTCTTCCCTAAACATCTCTTTACATTTTGTGGTAATTTGACCTAATAGAGTTGATCTTTCCTGCTTATCTCTAATAGCAAATGCTGCTGTTAGATCAGCCTTGAATACATCTGAAATTTTTTTCTCTAATTCAGATAAGTCTTTTTTCTCAACAACCCATTGTTTTTTTCCACAATCTTTAACTAATGCTTCAATAGCTGCAATAACTGGAACAAATTTTTCATGCCCAAATTTAACTGCATCTAACATTATTTTTTCAGATAAACCTGAAGTTTCAGATTCAACCATTAAAACTGCATCCTTAGTTCCAGCAACCACTAGATTTAAGTTTGATTGTTCAATTTCTTCTTTAGTTGGGTTAGATACAAACTTACCGTCTATATATCCAACTCTTGAAGCGCCCACTGGTCCTTGAAAAGGCATTCCAGAGATTGCTAAAGCTGCTGAACAAGCAATAATAGCTAATACATCAGGTTCATTAATGCCATCATAAGAAAGTACAGTTGGTAATACTTGTACTTCATTTCTGAATTCTTCTGGAAACAAAGGTCTAATGGGTCTATCAATTAATCTAGAAATTAATGTTTCAGCCTCAGTAGGTCTTGCTTCTCTTTTAAAATAGCCACCAGGAATTTTGCCTGCTGCATAGTATTTTTCTTGGTAACTTACTTGCAGTGGAAAATAATCTACATCTGGATTTACTCTTTTTGCTCCAACTGCGGTTGCGATTACTACTGTTTCGCCACACGTTGCAATAATTGCTCCATCAGCTTGTCTTGCGATCTTTCCGGTTTCTAATATTATTGTTTTCCCGTCAACTTCTACTTCTTGTCTCGATACTTTGAACATCTATTTCCTTAAATTTAATTGTGTTAATACATTTTTGTAAGAATCGAATTTATTTTTCTTTAAATATTCTAACAATTTTTTTCTTCTATTTACTGCTCTCAACAATCCAACCGAAGAGTGTTTATCTTTTTTGAATTGCTTAATGTGTGCTGAAAGAGTTTCAATTTTTCCTGTTAATAATGCAATTTGTACCCCTGAAGAACCAGTGTCCTTCTCATGCATTTTTAATTCTTCTGCTTTTTTCGTCATACTATTTATTTTCCTATTTGTTTGTTTGTTTTATTAAGTTTTCTATTTTTTCCGCGTATTCAAAAGAGTCGTCTTTAGCAAAAAGTATCTTTGGAATATATTTCATAATTACTTTTTGAGATAAAACTTTTCTAATTAAAAAAGAATATTCTCTTAATTTTTTAATAACTTTCTCTGTATCTTTTCCACCCAAAGGCAAAACATAAGCTTTTGCTATCTTAAGGTCTTGACTCATTTTTACTTCTGTAACCGTTACAGTGTTAGTTTCTAAATTCGGCACCTTAGCTTCATTTCTTGCAAAAATCATACCTAAAGATTGCTTAATCATCTCTCCAACACGTAATTGTCTCTGTGATACCGGTTTTCCTATTCTATCAACCATATTAAACCATTCTCTCTGTTGAGGTCGTGCTATAAGCTTCAATTATATCGTTTTTTTGAAAATCGATAAAGTCTTTAAGCGTTATTCCACATTCTTGCCCATTGCTAACCTGTTTAGCTTGATCTTTTTCTCTAAAAATAGTGCTAATTTTACCAGTGTAGATAATTACTCCATCTCTAATTACTCTAGCCTTTGCTCCATTAGCTATTTCACCTTCTGTTACTTTAGATCCAGCAACTTTTCCCGTTCCTGAAACTTTAAAAATCTCTAAAATTTGAGCAGTACCCTTGATTGTTTCCTGAACATCTGGAGCTAAAAGTCCTGACATTCTCAATTTAATAAAATCTAAAACTTCATAAATAATATTATATGAGGAAATTTTAATTTTTTCATTCTCTGCTAATTTTTTTGCTTCTTTGCTTGGTTTAACATTAAATGCAATTAGAACAGCATTGGATGCTTTTGCTAATGTCACATCAGTTTCTGTTACCATTCCAATATCAGATAAAATTATTTTAGGCTTAACTTCATCATGAGTAATTTGTGTGATGGCACTCTTAATTGCTTCTGCAGAGCCATGTACATCAGATTTTATAATAATATTTAACTCTGCGGCAGATTTATCTGCGAAAGCAGAATCTTGCGTTGCAAAGGTTAAGGGATTTCCACCAGTTTTGGTTTCTTCCGCTCTATTCTCACTTAACGTTTTTGCTTCTTTTTCAGAATCTAGAACAATAAAATCATCTCCCGATTTTGCTGCACCATTAATCCCTAGAATTTCTACAGGTGTTGATGGTGGTGCTTCATTAATATTTTGTCCTTTATCATTAATTAAGGCTCTTACTTTTCCCCATCTTAACCCACTAACAAAAAAATCACCTTTTTTAATTGTTCCTGATGTAACTACAACTGTTGCAACAGCTCCTCTACCTACATCAATTTTTGATTCTAACACAATACCTGTTGCTTTAGATTCAAAATCAGTTTTTAAATCTAAAATTTCGGCCTGCAGAACTATCGACTCTACCAATTTATCTAAATTCTTTTTAGTTTTTGCAGAAATTTCAACCATCAAAGTGTCTCCTGATAAATCTTCAGCTATAAGTTCATACTCTAAAAGTTGATTTTTAATTTTTTGTGGATCTGCATCTGGTAAATCACATTTGTTTATTGCAACAACAATTGGGACATTTGCAGCTTTTGCATGTTTAATAGATTCTATTGTTTGAGGTTTAACACCATCATCTGCTGCAACAACTAATACTACAACGTCTGTTAATTTTGATCCTCTGGCTCTCATCTCGGTAAATGCTGCGTGACCTGGAGTGTCTATAAAAGTTATTTTATTTGACTCGTGTTCTATTTGATAAGCACCAATGTGTTGGGTTATTCCACCAAACTCTCCCGAAACAACATTTGCATTTCTTAAAACATCTAACACCGAAGTTTTACCATGATCTACGTGACCCATCACAGTTACAATCGGAGGTCTGTTTTTTAAATTCTCAGATCTGGAATCTTTTATTTTTTGAATAATTTCTTCTGCTTTAGTTTCTCTTATAGGGTTGTGACCAAATTCTTTTACTAAGTATTCAGCAGTATCTGCTGCTAACGTTTGGTTAATAGTAACCGTTACTCCCATGCCAAATAAGTGTTTAATTACGTTGCTAGATTGTTCGGCCATTCTGTTAGCAAGCTCTCTTACTGTAATTGCTTCAGGAATATTTACGTCTCTTTTTATTGGTTTTAAACTTTCTTGAATTTCTTCTTTAGTAAGTACTCTGTTCTCTTTTAACTTTGCCCTTTTAAGAGAAGCCATACTTCTTGTTCTTGCTTCAATCTCATCACTTAAAGCTCTTGAAACAGTTAGTTTTAATTCTCTTTTTTTAGCATCAGGCTTTCCCTTGTCTCCTGCTTCGCCTTTAAGTCTTCTAGTTGCTCTCTGTTCAGCTAATTTACGTTTTTCATAATCATTGGTTATTGATGAAGATGGTTTAGGCACAACAGTAGTTCTTGGTACAAAGCTTCCTATAGGACTTGCTACAGGTTTTGATCTCACGCTTGCTGGTCTACTGAAGTTACCTCTAGGATCGAATTTGCTAGGTTTTTTTTCAATTACAACTGAGTTTTTACTTTGAGTTTTTGCTAACTCTATATTCTCTATCGATTTCTTGGCTATGCCAGAAAGTGTTAATTTTGTTTTTTTGTTGTCCATATTTCATTACTCAATCTTTATAAATTATATTTCTCGCAGACATAATCAGCTCGTCTGCTTCTTTTTTTGATAAAGCAAAATCTTCAAGATATCCTTGAATTTTAATTCTTTCACCTTTTACAACATCATAACCACCTGTTAATTCATCAGATGCAAGATCTGCAAAATCTTCTAATTTTAAAATCTTTTGTTCACCTAAAGTAACTAGCATTCCTGGCGTTAAACCTTTGTGATTTATAAGATCATCTTGTAATCCTAAATCTTTAATTCTTTTGGTAATATCTTCCTGATCTTTCTGATGAAACTCTTTTGCTCTTTCTATTAAAGCTTTACCGGTATCTTCCTCTATACCTTCAATCTTCATTAGACTTTCTAGTGTACTATCTTTAATATCTGAAATTGAAGAAAATCCTTCTGCGACAAGCAATTGTCCCAGTGTTTCATCTAGTTCTAAATTTTTAACAAAGTTATCTGTTTTTTCTTTGAACTCTGACTGTCTTCTTTCTGAATCTTCTGCTTCAGTCATTATATTAATTTCATAATTTAATAATTTTGTAGCGAGCCTTACGTTTTGACCTCTACGACCAATTGCTTTACTTAAATTTTCTTCAGTTAAAATTACATCTAATTTCCTTGCTACACTATCAACATTAACTCTTTGAACTTCAGCGGGTGATAAAGCATTTGATACTACTATTGCTGGATCTTCAGACCAATTAACGATATCAATTTTTTCTCCCTGTAGTTCATTAACTACGGCTTGAACTCTTGATCCTCTCATTCCAACACAAGCTCCTACTGGGTCTAAAGAAGTATCAACAGCTTTAACACAAATTTTTGCTCTACTTCCAGGATCTCTTGCGGATGATTTAATTTCAATTAAACCATCATAAATTTCTGGAACCTCTTGAACAAAAAGTTTTTCCATAAATTTTGGGTGAGCTCTAGATAAAAATATTTGTTGTCCTCTAGTTTCCCTTTTTACATCATAACAATAGGCTTTAACTCTATCTCCTGCTTTAATGTTCTCTCTTGGAATCATTTCATTTTTTTGAATAATTGCTTCTGTTCTGCCTAAATCAACTATTACATTTCCAAATTCTAGACGCTTAACAATTCCACTTAAAATTGAATCTTTTTTATCTATAAAATCATTATATTGTCTTTCACGCTCTGCTTCTCGTACATTAAAGCTAATAACTTGTTTTGCTGTTTGAGCTGCAATTCTACCAAAATCAAACGTCGGTAGTGGTTGTAAAATTTCATCACCAATTTTTTTATCTTTATTTTCTTCATTTAAGATAATTGCATCTTGAAGATTAATTTCTGTGTTTGTGTTTTCAGGCTTTTCAACAACAATTAACTTTCTAAAAATTCCAATGTCTCCATTTTCTCTATTTATTAAAACTTTAATTTCATTATCCTGTCCAAATTTTGATTTGGCAGCTTTTGCAATTCCTGTTTCCATGGAATCAATAATTAATTCTTTATCTATAGATTTTTCTAAAGCTACCGCTTCAGCTATTCTTAATAACTCTAATTTATCTGATCTTCTATTTAACATATTTTTATTAGGTTCAAAAAAAAATGGGCTTCAGCCCATTCTGTAATTTCAATAATGTAAGGGCAATATATAAAGAAAAAATTTTAATTCAATAGTAACTATTTAGAAAAAATACCCTTTTTATCGGTCTTTTCCCAAGAAAATGACCCATTGCCCTCTGGGATTCTACCAAAATGTCCATAGGCTGCTGTTTTTTCATAAATTGGTTTATTTAAACCCAACATCTCTCGTATTCCTCTTGGACTCAAATCAAAATTTTTTGAAATTTCCTCTGTAACAAATTTATTTTTTTCTAAATCGTTATCAAATAAATCTACATAAATAGATAGGGGTTTTGAAATACCAATTGCATAAGCTAACTGTATTAAACATTTGTTTGTAATATTTGAAGCAACAACATTTTTTGCAATATACCTTGCTGCATAGGCTGCTGATCTATCTACTTTAGTTGGGTCTTTTCCAGAAAAAGCTCCTCCACCATGAGGTGCTGCTCCACCATAAGTATCCACAATAATTTTTCTTCCCGTTAAACCGCAGTCTCCGTCAGGTCCACCAATCACAAAGTTTCCTGTTGGGTTTACATAAAACTCTTCTTCATTAAAGTCCTTTAAAAAAATTTCTGGAATTGATTTTAACAAATAAGGTCTTAATAATTCTCTAACTTTAGCTTGATCTACATCCACTGTGTGTTGTGTAGATATTACAACCGATTTTACTTTTGTTGGTTTTCCATTAATATATTCAAAAGTAACTTGGCTTTTTGAATCTGGTTCTATATTTTTTAATTTTCCAGATTTTCTATCTTCGGCCATAAGTCTTAAAATTTTATGAGAATAATGAATTGGTGCTGGCATTAATTCTTCTGTTTCATTGCAAGCATATCCAAACATTATTCCTTGATCTCCAGCTCCCTCGTCTTTATTCCCTTTAGAATCTACACCCATAGCAATGTCAGCTGATTGTGAATGAAGATGACTCTCAATTTTTGTTGCTTCTCTCCAAGTAAAACCATCCTGATCGTATCCAATATCTTTAATACAATCTCTAACTTTTTGAAAAAGTTCTTCTTCTTTAATTTCAGGTCCTCTTACTTCACCAGCAAGTATAACTTTATTTGTAGTAGTTAGTGTTTCGCAGGCTACTCTAGAGAAAGGGTCTCGAGAAAGATAGCTATCTACCACCATATCTGAGATACGGTCTGAAACTTTATCTGGATGACCTTCAGATACAGATTCACTGGTAAATAAAAAATTTTTTAAATTACTCATGTGTAAGTTTATTAAATGAAAAAATTAAAAAAATATATATTAAAATTATCATAAAAAATATTTGGTTGCCGTATCTCATAAAAGGTGTTGATTTAGTGATTTTACTTTCAGTAAGCTCAACATAACCTGTGAACCCAAACTCTACTTTTTTTTCAATAACTCCCATAGGGTTTATAATTGCAGAAATTCCATTGTTTGCAGATCTAATTATATATTTTCCACTCTCAATTGATCTAAAAATACTATGTGAAAAGTGTTGCTTAGGACCTATAGAATTTCCAAACCATCCATCCTCTGAAATGTTAACTATATAATCAAAATTATTATCTTTAGATAATTTTCCTGAATAAATTATTTCATAGCAAATTAAAGGAAGTAAGCTTAAGTCAATTTCATTATTCTTGATATTAAGAGGGGCCCTATCATCACCACTAGAGAATGATTGATAGTTATTAGTTACTGTTTTAAGCCCTATTAATCCTAAAATATTTTCAAAAGGGGTAAATTCTCCAAAAGGAACTAGATTAACTTTATTATAACTCTTGATGAGGTCCATTTTATTATCAAATACTGCCATTGAATTAAAAAATAAATTTTTATTATTAATTGTCTCTACACTATTTAGACCCATAACAATTAAATCATTGTCTCCAAAATTATTTAAAAATAAATCTTTATAAATACTCATATCTCCTAAATAGCTGTCTGGAATAATCCCTTCTGGCCATAAAAAAATTGTAGGTATTTTTTTTTCTGGATCACTAAGGGTTATCAGCTCATTGATTATCTTTACCTCATCTCGTTTTGAATAAAACCTATCTAAACTAATATTTGGAGATATGGCTCTAATTACAAAGGGATTTTTAATATTATCTAAAGAGTTAAATTGATCATTTTTTATATTACCAAAAATTAAAAAACTAATTGAAACTAGGATAAAGAAAAAACAAACTATAATTTCTCTTCTAGTTTTTCTTAAAATGAATACCCCAGGAACAGAAAAGAGAGAAATACAAATTAAGTTAAAGGAATAAGTTCCAATAACTGAGAGAATTTGAATAAAGAAAATATTTTCTGAAAAACTAAATGCAATTAAATTCCAAGGAAATCCTGTGAATATGGATCCTCTAATATATTCGATTGTTCCAAATAAAATTGAAAAAATAAAAAAAGAACTAATTACTCTTTTTGAATAAAAAACTGAAAATAAATATGTTATTAAGCCATAAAATATACCCAAAAAAGTTGGTATCAAGATTATAGCAAATGGAATTAAGAATTTAAAGCTCTCATCAAATGTTAATGAGATTGATATCCAATATAAACTAGATAAAAAATACCCAAACCCAAAAAACCATCCATATTTAAAAAAGGATTTACTTGTTAAATTTTTTTTTTTTTTTATATAAAGAAATATAAAAAATAAAGAGAAAGTAAAAAAATTAATTATAAAATAATTATAGGGTGGTAAACTATATGAGCTAATAACCCCTAAGAAAATAATATAGATTGCATTTAGAAAATTTTTTTTAAGCAAGTTTTCCACTTTTAATTTTAACAAATTTATAAATTTTTTCTTCTTCTTGATTCATTTTTTTAAAATCTTTTAATTTTATATGATTATGACCCAACAAATGAAGATACCCATGAATAAATATTTTTGTAACTTTATTTTTAAAATCTAGATTACTTAAACTTTTTGGTTTATTCATAAATTCGTAACTAATTACTATATCGCCAAGATAAGTATTTTTTTTTAGATTAAGTTTTTTTTCGAATGGAAAAGACAAAACATCAGTTGGTTTATTTTTATTTCTAAACCTTTTGTTAAGTTTTTTAATATTTTTATTGTCAGATAGAAGAGTGCTTAAATTTATTTTTTTCCCAATAAATCTATATTTTTTAGGAAAAAGTTTAACTAACGTATTAAAAAAAACATCTTTATTTTTGATTTTTTTACTCCAAAGATTATTCTCTGAGACCACATCAATACTAATCATTTTCTTGATCTGAATAGGCCTTAACAATCTTAGAGACCAAGGGGTGTCTCACTACATCAGAATGATCAAAATCGACTACAGATATTTCTTTTAGATGTCCTAGTAATTTTTTAGATCTATTTAATCCAGACATGTTTTTGTGTGGTAAATCTATCTGAGAGGGATCTCCATTTATGACAATTTTAGAATTTTCTCCAATACGCGTTAAAAACATCTTAATTTGTGTGTCCGTTGCATTTTGAGCTTCATCTAGAATGGCAAAAGAGTTTTTCAATGTTCTTCCCCTCATGAATGCTAGTGGTGCTATTTCGATATCTCCAATTTCTATCATCCTTTGTATCTTTTCAAAGTCAAAAAGATCGTAAAGCGAATCATATAAAGGTCTTAAGTATGGGTCTACTTTTTCTTTCATATCTCCAGGTAAAAAACCCAGTTTTTCTCCAGCTTCAACTGCGGGTCCTGATAAAATAATTCTCTCAATCTTTTTATCTAATAGCATAGTTAAGCCTACTGCTACTGCCAGGAATGTTTTTCCTGTTCCTGCTGGTCCTGCTGATATGGTAATATCACTCTGTCTTAAAGCTCTAACATACTCTTTTTGTTTTTCTGATCTTGGAATAACTGATTTTTTAGGTGTTTTAATTATATCTGAAACATTTTGATTTTTTACTTTTTCTTCAATCATAAATTTGTCTATGGATGAAATGATATCTTTTTTTTCAATACTTCCATTATTAATAAATTGATTTGCTAAAAACTGAATAGCATTTTTGGTTATTTCATTTTGCTCTGGCGTTGATTTTATTATAATAGAATTTCCTCTTGAATATAAACTTGAGTTGGTAATTTTTTCTAATTCTTTTAAATTTTCATTAAATTCACCAACCACACCCATTAATAAATCATTATCATGAAACATAACACTTAAAGAATTATTGTCTGAATATACAAATTTAAACGTTGAATTAATTTTTTTTAAATTTGTATTGCTCAATTTTATGCTACCTTTTTTTTAAAACTCTCTTTTAATTTACCAAATAAAGTATTTTGATTACTGCTTGTTATTTGTACCTGCACAATTTTTCCAATGCAATCTATATGGCCATCAAAAATTACTGATGTCATATATTCTGTTCTACCAAATAGTTTAACTCCATCCTTCATCCTATTTTCAACTAAAATATTAAGAATTTTACTTTCTAAAGATTTATTTTTTTCAATTTGATTTTCAAATAGTTTTTTTTGAATAATTTCCAATCTTTCTTTTGATTTTTTTGAATCAACTAACTGGAGCTCTGCTGCTGCCGTTCCTGGTCTTGGACTAAAAATAAAAGAATATGAGTTAATAAATCCAACTTTATCAATTAATTTCATAGTTTTTTTAAAATCCTCCTCGTCTTCTTCTGGATAGCCAATAATAAAATCACTGGAAAACTCTATCTTGGGATTAATACTTTTTAAATTCTCATAAACTTCTAAATATTCTTCAATGGTATGTTTTCTATTCATTAATTTTAAAATTTTATTTGATCCACTTTGTACGGGTAAATGAACTAAGGGCATCAATTTTGATGATTTTTTATAAACATTAATTAAATCTTTTGTCATGTCTTTAGGGTGAGAGGTTGTGTATCGAATTCTTTCCAGTTGATCAAAACCATCTAATTCTAATAACAAATCTGCTAATCTAAATTCTGTATTTTCATCTTTAAAGCTATACGCATTAACATTCTGTCCTAATAAAATAATTTCTTTAGCTCCTGCTTCAACTAATTCTTTTGCTTCATTTATAATTTGTTGAAATGGCCGAGAGTATTCTGGTCCACGTGTATATGGGACCACACAAAAATGACAAAACTTATCACAACCTTCCTGAATAGTTAGAAATGATGACACTTTGCTATCTTTATTTTTAATTTTACTTAAATAATTAAATTTAGAAATTGTATCAAATTCAGTTTCTTCTTTTTTTTTTTTATCTTTCGAGTGTTTTAATATTGCTTCATTAATTTTGTGGTAAGATTGTGGGCCTATAACAATATCTATATAAGGCTCTCTCTTTAGCATCTCTTGATTCTCAGCTTGAGCCACACAGCCTGCCACAATAACAATTGGTTTTTTCTTTGATCTAAAAATTTTTTTTACTCTACCTATTTCGTGATAAACTTTTTCTTTTGCCTTATCTCTAATATGGCACGTATTTAAAAGATAACAGTTTGCATCTTCATATTTATCTGTTTTCTCAAAACCAATTTGTTTAACTATATCAAATATACGATTAGAATCATATTCGTTCATTTGGCAGCCAAAAGTTTTAATAAAAATTTTTTTTAACATTTGGTTAGTTTTTTTTTTTAACCCCATATAATTCTAATTTATGATCCACAAGTTTGTAACCGTACTTGGCTGCAATTTTTTCTTGAAGTTTTTCAATTTCTTCGTCAACAAACTCTATAATCTCACCAGATTTAACATCTATTAGATGGTCGTGATGACCTTCATTTAATTCTTCGTATCTTGCCTTCCCTCCCTTAAATTCGTGCTTAGCTAATATTCCAGATTCTTCAAAAAGTTTTACTGTTCTATAAACTGTTGCGATACTAATTTTTGAGTCAATTTTTGAAACCCTATTATACAGTTCATCTACATCGGGGTGATCATTAGATTCTGACATAATCTTGGCAATAATCTTTCTTTGATCAGTTAGCTTAACACCTTTAGCTAAACATTTTTGTTCAATATTTTGTGACATTCTTAATTTTAACTTAAATAAATAGGATTAATCAAATTCTTTTTAATTTTAAATTGTTCACACAAATTAGGGACGTCTTCATATTTAATTTCATCCAAACCTTCAAAATCCTCAAAACTAAAACAATAATAATCAATTTTTTTGGTCAAAAATAAAGCCTTTATCGTTGCTAATGAGTTCCTGATACCAGCAAAACTACCCGGACCTCTGTTTACGTAAATTGTATTTATGTTATCCAGAGTGCTTTTATTTTTATTTAAAAATTCATTAATTAAAATCATTAATTTTTCAAAATTAATTTTACTATTTTCATGATTACAAGTATAAATGTTTTTACTGATAATGAGTGTTAAAAAAATCTTATCTCTAGCTGCATCTACAATTAAATTATTCATTATAATAATGTTATTTACATTTAATTGTAAAGCAGAAGAAAATAATATCAAATATTATTCTGATGATGTGGGCATACTTTCACTTATGTATCATCGTTTTGATGAAGGTAAATATCCCTCAACCAACATTCAGATGAGTGTTTTTAAAGAACATATCACAATAATCAGAAGCTCAAACTATAAATTCTATGACCCACAAAATTTAGACAGTGATTTTTTTATAAATAAAAAAGAGAAAAAAATTCTTATCACTATTGATGATGCCTTTACTTCATTTTATGAAATTGCATGGCCTTATTTAAAAAAAGAAAATATTCCATTTATATTATTTGTATCTACTGAAGCTATTGGAAAAAATGGTTACATGTCTTGGGAGCAAATAAAAGAAGTTGAACAAGAGTCTTTTGCTTATATCGGAAACCATTCTCATTCTCATAATTATTTAGTAGATCTAAATGATAATGATTTTATAGATGATATTAATATTTCTTCATCCTTTTTTAATAAAAATTTAGGATACAACCCTATTTTTTTTTCTTACCCTTTTGGGGAATATAGTTCGGCAATAAAAAAATATGTTTCTAAAAAATTTAAATATGCTTTTGGACAACACTCTGGTGTAATTGATATCAATAAAGATCGTTTTGAGCTTCCAAGATTTCCAATTAATGAAAAATATGGCGATTTAGATAGATTTAAATTTTTAATTAATCTTTACCCACTCCAATATAAAAATTTATATCCCGAAGAAAAATATGTAACAGATAATAATCCTCCCAAACTCTATGTTGAGTTTTTTGAAGAACAAAAAAATATAAATAATATTAATTGTTTTTCAGATGAAGGCAACGAATGGGCACAATCGAATATTAGTTTTAATCAAAATAAACTAGATATAAATTTTAGAGAAAAATTTACTTTTAGAAGAGGCAGGGTTAACTGCTCTCTTAATGATGGTGGAATATGGAGATGGTTTGGTGTTCAGTTCTCAATAAAACAAAATTAAATTAAACTTTCAAGCTCAATACTTGAGGGCAATAACTTAGCATCATCAAAATCTATTAAATTATTTTGTCTAATTATTTGTTGTAAAATTTTAACATATTCTTTTCCTGTTTCTGCATACTCATCGAGATACTCTGAAAGAATCATGCTATCTAGTTTTTGACCATTGTCTCTCAACTCAGCTCTAGCACTTCTAAAACTCTTGTAAGTCGAGTGAGTATTTAGATTTCTTTGATACGCTTTTACAGAGGCTTGCAATATATTAAACTTCATGACTGTATGGGTGCTATCATCATCAGCTTCAGAGGGCTTTATTCCCTCACCAGACCAAGTCCACTGACCAAATAATGCATTTCCTTCTTGTGCGAATCTTGATGTTCCCCAGCCCGTTTCCTTTGCTGCTTGAGCAATTGCCATAGAGACCGGCACTTCATCCATTCTAATTTTTAAAGTAGATAAATCCTTATTTACTACCCCGTATTGCTTAAATTTTGAGTTTAACCAAACCTGTTCTGCTTTAGTGTTTTTGCTTTTATTTAAAATACTAAAAAGTTTATTTCGATCTGATTTGATATTATTATTTTCTGCAATTACCAGGGGTAAGATAATTTGGATAAAAAGATCTTTTCTTTTTTTAGCATTTTCTATTTTTGTTATCTCGGCTGGCAATAATGTTAAAGAAATTGGTTTAACTAATTTATTTTTTCTTACATCTTCTAAATTATAATCTGTTGATTTAAATAGTTCTTCTATTGTAGCTGCACTCAATCTCACGCTATCTTTTGGTTGCTCATCAAATTTGAACACATCTTCAAATAAAAAATTTTTATCTAAACCATCGTCTAATTTTGGGTCTTGATTTTCTAATAATTTTTGGAAATTATTTTTTGAAATATTTTCATAATTTTTAGAAAATATCATCTTATCTTTTGTAAAATTGATAGCTAATGGCATAATAAAAAAAATCGAGATTATAATCAGGCAAGATAAAAATGTTTTTGATAAGACATCAAAACCAATAACTTCTTCTTTTTTTTTAGATATTTTTTTGCTTACTATAAATCCTCTCTTTTTTAGATATTTTTTTATTTCTAAAATAGAAAGTTGAATTTGTTTCATAGTTATACCGCTACTACTTCTTTTACTTCAGGAAGATAATGACACAAAAGATTTTGGACACCTTGCTTAAGTGTCATGGTTGAACTTGGACATCCAGAACAGCTTCCTTGTAATTCTACTTTAACAATTCCATCTTTAAACTCTTTGAATTTAATATCACCACCATCCTTAGCAACGGCTGGTCTAATTTTTGTTTCTAAAATACTTATAATCTGTTTTTCGATCTCACTATGTTCTTCTTTTTTTTCACCAAATAATTCATTCGCAATTACGAATTCTTTCCCTGTTGAATAGAAATCATTAATTAAAGAAATAGCTATATGTTTAATATCTTCCCAACTAGTCTCTTCTTTTTTATTAATTGATAAGAAATCTTCACCTAAAAATATTCCTGTCACACCATTAACTGACAGGAGATTTCTCACTAACTCATTATCAATTTCTTCTTTTTTTGTAACCTCAAAAGATCCATTATTAGATACTCTTTTTCCAGGTAAGAACTTTAGTGAATTCGGGTTTGGTGTTACTTCAGTTTGGATGAACATCCTTCTATATATAATGATAAATAATGAAATTTAAACTAATTAATATATTTTGTTTAAAAACCAACCAATTCTTTAATTTCCTTAATTTTTTTTGAAGCAATTATATCTGCTTTAATAGAGCCTTCTAATAAAATTGTATCTAAATATTTTTCGTCATTTAATAATTCTTTTATTTTTCTTGAAATTGGTTCAATTTTTTCAATTAAGGCTTCTGATAATTTGTCTTTAAATTCTGCAAAATTTTTTCCATTAAATTCCCTTATTGAATTTTCTAAACTTTGATTTTTTAAACTTGAATAAATACCCAGTAAATTTTCTGCCTCAGGTCTTTCACCTAGATCCTTAATTTCTTTTGGTAATGGTAATGGATCTGTTTTTGCTTTTTTAATTTTGTTTATTATTTCATCTTTGTTATCTGTAAGATTAATTCTACTAAGGTCTGAAGGATCTGATTTACTCATTTTCTTCATTCCATCTTTTAAGCTCATTATTCTAGAAAATTCTTTTTGTATTAATGGTTCTGGTACTTTTAAAAAGTCAGGTGCATTAAAATCATTATTAAATTTTTGTGCAATGTCTCTGCAGAGTTCTAGGTGTTGTTTTTGATCATCACCAACTGGAACATGTGTTGCATCATAGAGTAAAATATCTGCAGCCATCAAAACAGGGTATGAATAAAGACCAATACTCGCTTTTTCTTTATCTTTTCCGGCTTTTTCTTTAAATTGAGTCATTCTATTAAGCCAACCAATTCTTGAAACACAACTTAAAATCCAAGCAGCCTCAGAATGCGCTGGAACCATTGATTGATTAAAAATTACGCTATTAACAGGATCTATTCCGCTTGCAATAAATGTGGCAGCTGTTTCTCTTATGTTTTTTTTTAATTCTTTTGGATCTTGCTTTACTGTAATTGCGTGAAGATCCACAACACAAAAGATACACTGATTTTCTTTATCATTTTGAAGCTCTACAAAATTTTTAATCGCTCCAAGATAATTTCCCAAATGAAGATTGCCTGTTGGTTGAACACCGGAAAAGATTTTTTTACTCATATTAATAGTTTAGATTAATATCACTTTTTTTAAAAGCTTTGATTAAAATTGCAATTAAAAGATAGAATACTAGTCCCATTACAACTGCACCAATTAAATAAATTGCTTTCAAATTTTCTAAATACACTAACTTATCGTTAAAAAAATAAATTACATAATTAAAAAAGATACCCATTAAAATAGTAGAAGTTAAAATTTTAATAAATCTATCAATAAAAACTAGATTAAAGTTAAATAAATTTTCTTTTTTCAAAAAAATAAATAAAAAGATAGCATTGAACCAGGATGATATTGTGGTTGCTATCGGTATGATTATAAAACCTATTTCTCTAAAAAAAATAATACTAATAAATATATTTAATAGGATTGAAGTTAGAGAAATATAAAAAGGTAATTTTGTATTATGTCGTGCGAAAAAAAAGGCAGAAAAAACTTTAATTAATGAAAATGCTGGCAAACCAATAGCAAAATAAAATAAAGCTTTTGCTGAGTTTTTAACACTTAACTCATCAAAAGAACCATACCCAAATAATGAAGATATAATTTCCTCTGAAGCAATCAGTAATGCCATTGCAGCAGGTATACTTAAAAATAAACTTAATTCTAAGGCTTTGTTCTGAATTAAATTTATTTTTTCTTTATTCTGTTTTTGAACATATTTAGATAGTTGAGGTAAAATAACTGTACCAATTGCAATTCCAGCAATAGCCAGGTTTATTTGATAAACTCTATCAGCATAATAAAGATAAGAAACTGCACTGGTTTGAAACGATGCAATAATCGTTCCAATTAGAATATTTATTTGAGTAACTCCTGATGAAAAAATACTTGGTAGTAATTTTTTAAAGAAAGTTTTGACTTTATTGTCAATTTTAATAGAAAAATTAATATTAGGAGAAAAATATTTTTTTACATAAAAATATAAAAAAACAAGCTGCAGTATACCGGCTCCCGTTACTGCATATGCTAGGTAATATACCAACTGATCATTTAAAATTTTTCCAAACAACAAGACGCCAATTAAAAGGATGTTCAAAATAATAGGGGCTGCTGACGCAATGGCAAATTTATTATGTGAATTTAAAATGGCTGAAAAAAAAGATGCCAAACTAATAAACATAAGAAAAGGAAATGTAATCCTTGTTAGGGTTACGGCTAATTCCATTTTTTGATAATCCCCTTCAAAACCTGGTGCTATTAAAAAAACAAATAATGGCATTAAAATTTCAATAATAAGAACTAAAAAAAATAACCCTAGAATTAATAAATTAAAAATACTGCTTGCAAAATCTTGAGATTTTTTTTTATTATTTAATACAGATGAGTAACTTGGGACAAATGCGGCATTAAAAGTTCCTTCTGAAAATAATCTTCTAAAAGTATTGGGAATTCTAAATGCAACAAAGAAAGCATCTGCCAAAAATCCTGTTCCAAGAAAAATTGCAATTAAAATATCTCTTAAATAGCCTAATAATCTACTAATTAATGTAAAAAAGCTAAACGTGCCTGTTGACTTGAGAAGGTTCATAAATCATATTAGTCTTAAATTTGCTCTATTTGTATATCTAATTAACATAAATGAAAAAAACTAAAATAGACCATTACACAGATAAAGAAGCTTTAGAATTCCATAGTTTAAATAAGCCTGGAAAAATTGAGATAAACTCTTCAAAACCAATGACTACCAAGAGAGATCTTGCATTGGCTTATTCTCCGGGTGTTGCTGTTCCTGTTCGAGCTATTGCTGACAATCCAGAGGCCGCCTATGACTACACCTCAAAAGGAAATTTAGTTGCAGTGATTAGCAATGGTTCAGCTATTTTGGGAATGGGTAACTTGGGAGCATTAGCTTCTAAGCCCGTGATGGAAGGTAAGGCAGTTTTATTTAAAAGGTTTGCCGACATAGATTCGATAGATTTAGAAATAGATAGCCAAGATCCTAATGAAATTATAAATAGTATTAAAAATTTTGCATGTAGCTTTGGAGGAATTAATTTAGAAGATATAGCAGCTCCTGATTGTTTTATTATTGAAGAAAAATTAAAAGAAATTTTGAACATTCCTGTTTTTCATGATGATCAACACGGGACAGCAATAATAACTACAGCAGCATTAATTAATGCTTTAGATATAAGTGGCAAATCAATAAAGGATATTAAAGTTGTTGTTAATGGAGCTGGAGCTTCTGCGGTTGCTTGTACAAATTTATTTAAGAATAGCGGTGTTCCCAACGAAAACGTAACCATGCTAGATCGTAAAGGGGTTGTCTATAGAGGCAGAACAGAAGGAATGGACCAGTGGAAATCAGCTCACGCAATTGAAACTAAAAATAGAACATTAGAAGAAGCAATTAATGGAGCAGATGTTTTTTTAGGACTATCAGCAAAAGGAGCTTTAAAAAAAGAATGGGTAAAAACAATGGCAAAGAACCCAATAATTTTTGCCTGTGCTAATCCAGATCCAGAAATAACTCCTGAAGAAATTATGGAAGTTAGAGATGATGCTATTATTGCAACTGGAAGATCAGATTATCCCAATCAAGTAAATAATTTAATTGGTTTTCCTTATATTTTTAGGGGAGCTTTAGATGTTAGGGCTACAACAATTAATGAGGAAATGAAGGTTGCAGCAGCAAACGCAATTGCAAAATTAGCACGAGAAGATGTGCCAGATGAAGTAGTTGCAGCAATGGGAGGGGATCGCCCTAAATATGGAAGAGATTATATAATTCCATCTACTTTTGATCCAAGATTAATTAGTGTAATTCCTGTGGCTGTTGCAAAAGCTGCGATGGATAGCGGTGTTGCTAGAAAACCCATAAAAGATTTTGAAGCCTATAAAGATCAGCTTAAACAAAGACTTGACCCTTCTGTAACTATTATGCAAGGCATTAATTCTCATATTAAAAAAAATCAAAAGAAAATTGTTTTCGCAGATGGTGAAGATGAAAATACTCTTAAAGCTGCAATTGCATTTAAAAATTCTAGATTAGGAATACCTATTTTAGTAGGTAAAAAAGAGAAGATAAAAGAAAGAATAAAAGAGATTGGTTATAATGAAAATTTTGATATCGAAATAATAAATTCCGAAGATGGTGAAAAAAGAAAAAAGTATGTAAATTTTTTATTTGAGAAACTACAAAGAGATAAAGGTTTTTTAGAAAGGGACTGCGATAGACTGGTTAGAAACGATAGGGTTGTGTGGGCATCTTGTATGGTAGCTTGTGGTGATGCAGATGGTGCAGTTACTGGAAATACCAGAAGATTTGGAGCCTCTTTAGATAAAGTTATGCAAGTAATAGACGCTAGGCCAGGTGAAATTATGTTTGGACTAAACATGGTTGTTGCAAAAGGAAAAACTATTTTTGTTGGAGATACTAGTGTTAATGAATACCCAAGCTCAGAAGAGTTAGCAGAAATTGCTATATCAGCTGCAAGGGTAGTAAAGCTATTTGGCTTTGTTCCGAAGGTTGCTTTTGTTTCTCATTCTACTTTTGGACAACCTCTTACAAGTAGAACCAAACATATAAAAAAAGCTGTTGAAATTTTAAAAAGTAAAAATGTCGATTTTGATTTTGATGGGGATATGCAGCCAGATGTTGCTCTGAATTCAGAATACAAAGAACTTTATCCCTTTTCAAGTATTGTTGGAAATGCAAATATTTTAATAATGCCAGGACAGCACAGTGCGGCTATTTCATATAAAATGATGAAGAGCTTGGGTGATACAAAAGTTATTGGACCCCTACTAATTGGCTTAGGTCAGCCTATTGAAATAGCTCCTTTAAGATCCTCTACTTCTGAGATTATAAATTTAGCCTCTGTTGCTGCTTACTCTGCAGATGTAATTGATTATAAAAAAAATTAGTTCTTTTGAATTCTTAAATCTTCAACCAAAACTATACTTGCTATAACGTCCTTAACATCAAGTATCTCTTTTGCTTCATTTATTACTTCTTTTTTTTCTTCTTCTGTTAAAGAAATTCCATAAATAAATATTTTTTTCTTATAAGTATCTATTTGGTAATTCGTTGAATTAATTTTCTTGTTAAAAATTAAAGCTGTACGTAATTGGGAGGTTATTAATAAATCTTTTGCCGATTGCTGAAAGTTAAAATCTTCTTTTAATTTAATATCATTTTTAACCGATCTAACTCCCTTAGTTTCCCAAGCTAATTTAGTAATTTGGAGTTTTTCTTCTGGATCATCCACTTTACCAGTTAAAAAAATTCTTCCATCTAAAACTTTTGTATTTACGGATATCAAATAACTTTTGTCTCTTAATGCTAATCTTGCTGCCAGATTTTTTTGCATAACTGAATCATCTATTTGCGTGCCTAGAGATCTTGGGTCTAGTGCAACACTAACGCCCGTTCCAAAAATACCGTTTGAGCTTATGCCCACGCATCCTGTAAAAATTAGAAGGATTAAGCTTATTAAAATAATTCTATTTTTCATTTTTTAATTTTAAACAATAGTTATAAATTTCTTTTTTTGGTACATTAGAGTTTTGACTAATTAAATCCGTTATATCTTTAATGCTTAATTTTTTAATCATTTTTTGAATATTTTTTTTATCAGATTCTTTTAAAGTTATCGAAGAGTTTCTTTCCTTTGTCTTTTCAGAAATCACAATTGTTAGCTCTCCTTTTGGATCTGACTTAAAGGGTTCAAGCTTATCAATATCGGTTCTAGTAAATTCCTCGTAAAACTTGGTCATTTCTCTGCATATTAAAATTTTTCTGTCGGCAAAGTATTGTTTTATATCTTTTACCGACCTATTAAATTTTCTTGGTGAAATAAAAAAAACAATACAACCGTCTAGATTTCTCAATTTTTCGAAATCTTCTTTCAATTTATTATTTTTTTCAGGAAAAAATCCATAAAAATAATATTTTTCACTAAAGCCACTTATGGATACAGCCGATGAAACTGCAGAAGCGCCTGGTATTGGATAAATATCAATTTTATTAATTAAACACTCATTAATTAATATTGCTCCTGGATCTGAGACAGAAGGTGTTCCGGCATCAGAAATTAAAGAAACAATGTAATCTGATTTCAAAATTTCAATGAGCTTAGATAGATTTTTTTTTTCGTTAAATTTATGATTTGAAATAAGCTTAGACTTGATTTCATAACGATCTAACAAATTTTTTGAAGTTCGTGTGTCTTCACACAGTATATAATCTGATTTTTTTAGCACCTCTAAGGCTCTTAGGGTAATATCGCTTAAATTTCCAATTGGTGTGGAAACTATATAAAGGCCACTTTTAACTTTATTATTTATATTGTCAGTATGTAGAATCATTAAATTATAAACGTTATAATAATAGCATTAAAATGAAAAAAATTATTAAAATTATATTACTTTTAACATTAACCTTCTCAATCAATATTGGGAATGTCAAAGCAAACGAAAAAATTAGAATTGGCTTGCTTGTCCCATTAACAGGTAAAAATTCTGAAATTGGCGACTCTATAATTAAATCCGTAAGACTTGCTATTAATAAAATTAATAACCCATCAATTGAAATCATTCCTAAAGATACAAGATCAAATCCTGAGATAACTTTGGAGGCTGCTAAAGAATTAGCTAACGCAGGAGTAAAAATAATAATTGGCCCCGTATTTAATGAAAGTTTAATTTACCTTGATAAACTAAATGAAATAACTTTTTTAGCTCTAACAAATAAAAATAATAATTTTTCAAAAAATATTATTAATGCAGGAATAAACGCAACTTCCCAATTAAATGCTATCGATAAATTTATAAAATTAAATAAAATTGAAAAAACTATTTTTTTAACTCCAGATGTGAGTTTTAAAAATGAAATTAAAGAAGCTATATCCAATTCGAAGATCAAAGTATTAGAAAATTATATTTATGATACTGATCCTACTAAACTTACACAGCAAATTGAAAAAATTACACGTTATGAAGTTAGGAAGCAAAATCTAGAAGATGAAATAGTAAGATTAGAAAAATCTGACCAAACCAATAAAGAGGGCTTAATTGAGGGATTAAAAAAAAGGGATACGCTTGGAAGCGTTAATTTTGATTCAGTGGTAATTTCAGATTTTGATGAAAGTTTAAAAAGTGTAACAACCTCTTTATTATATACCGATGTATCTCCTGAGGAAAAATATTTTATAACTCTCAACCAGTGGTTTGACGAATCTCTTCTTAAAGAAACAAGTATGCAGCCCCTTTATTTTCCGTCTGCAAATAAAAGTAATTATGATGAATTTTCATCTGAGTATTATGAAAAATATAATCAATACCCAAATCAACTATCTTTTTTAAGCTATGATTTAATTGGACTTGTTTATTATTTAATACTTCAAAATAATTCTATTATTGATAAAAATATGTTTTCTAAAAAAACGCTATTCAAAGGTAAGGTTGGAATCTTTGAAATTAAAGATAATAAAATAAACCATATTTTGAACTTTTATAAAGTTGAAGATGAAGAGTTTAAAAAAGTTTTTTAATTTTTTTAAAAGCCTTAAACCTGTGATCTATTTTATATTTTTCAGATGCTTTCATTTCACCAAAAGTAATTTTTTTTCCTTTGGGTATAAAAATTGGATCATATCCAAATCCATTTTTACCTTTCATAACAGGTGAGATTGAGCCTTCAATTTTACCAATTGAACTTATTAGTTTTTTATTTGAATTATAAACAGTTAATGCACAAACGAACCTGGCTTTAATTTTTTTTTGTTTCCAGTTTTTGTCTTTTTTATCTAATTCTTTAAAAACTCTATTCATGGCCTTTTTAAAATCACCTTTTTTTCCTCCCCATCTTGCTGAATAAATCCCCGGTTCTCCATTTAAAAAATCTACCTCTAAACCGGAGTCATCTGACAAACTTGTTATTTTGGATTTTTTTGAAAAATACCTTGCCTTAATTAAAGAGTTTTCTTCAAATGTTTTTCCATTTTCGGGTGGACTTTTAATTTTAAAATCTAAAGGAGAATATATTTCAAGATTATTAGGCAATAAATCCTTGATTTCCTTAAGTTTTCCCTTGTTATTTGTTCCTACCAATAGTTTTGTAATTTTTCTCTTTAGCATCTAGCAATTTTTAAATTTCATACCATATAAGTCCCTATGGAAAAAGAGCAAAACACTAATTCTGAAAATCAAGATAAAGAAGCTGAAGAAATTAAAACAGAAGAACAAAATAATGAAACTCAGCCAGATGATACTTCTGAAAATAAAGAAGAAATAAAAGAACTTACTCCTGAGGAAAAGATTAAGGAACTAGAAGACAAGGTTGTTAGAGCTCTTGCAGAAATGGAAAACCAAAGAAGAAGGTTTGAAAAAGAAAAAGATGATGCCTTTGATTATGGTGGTTTTTCTTTTGCCAAAGAAGCTCTAAATTTGATTGACAACCTAGAGAGATCAAGACAAATTCTAGAAAGTGATGAGATATTAAAAGATACCGAGGCGCTTAAAAAAACCTTAGAACATTTTGAAATTATAAGTAAAGACATGGTCTCAATTTTTTCAAGGAATGGAATTACTCCTATACTTTCTGTTGGAAAAAAATTAGATCCAAATAAACATCAGGCTATGATGGAAATTGATGATGATCAAAAGGAGCCCGGCACAATCGTTCAAGAAATTCAAAAAGGATTTATGATGAAAGATAGACTTTTGCGGCCATCACTAGTTAGTGTATCCAAAAAAACAAAAATAGAAAAAGAAGAAAAAAACGAGGAAAATAAAGAGAATTCAGATAATTAATAATATTTGTCAGAACTTGAAGATTAAAAATTAACACTTATATGAAGGATAGGATTTAAATTATGAGCAAAATTATAGGAATAGATTTAGGAACAACAAATTCATGTGTTTCTATCATGGAAGGTAGCCAACCAAAAGTTTTGGAAAATGCCGAAGGTGCAAGAACGACTCCTTCTGTTGTTGCATTCACTGAAGATGGAGAAAAGCTAGTAGGTCAACCAGCAAAAAGGCAAGCTGTGACTAATCCTGAAAATACTATATTTGCAGTTAAGAGATTAATTGGAAGAAATTTTGAAGACCCTACTGTAAAAAAAGATATCTCAGCAGCTCCCTTTAAAATTGTTAATTCAGAAAAAGGTGATGCATGGATTGAAGCTAGAGGAGTAAAATATTCCCCATCTCAAATTTCTGCTTTCATACTTCAAAAGATGAAAGAAACTGCTGAAAAATATTTAGGTCAAGAAGTAACCCAAGCTGTTATTACAGTTCCAGCATATTTTAATGATGCTCAAAGACAAGCAACAAAAGATGCGGGTAAGATCGCAGGTCTTGAGGTTTTAAGAATTATTAATGAACCAACTGCTGCCTCCCTAGCTTATGGTTTGGATAAAAAACAAAACAAAATAATTGCTGTTTATGATTTAGGAGGTGGAACTTTTGATGTTTCTATTCTTGAATTAGGTGATGGCGTATTTGAAGTTAAATCTACAAATGGTGATACATTTTTAGGTGGAGAAGATTTTGACAATACTATAGTTGACTACCTAATTGGTGAATTCAAAAAAGATACTGGTATTGATTTAAAGACAGATAAATTAGCCCTTCAAAGACTAAAGGAAGCTGCTGAAAAAGCAAAAATTGAATTATCTTCTGCAGAACAAACAGATGTTAATTTACCATTTATAACTGCAGATAAAACAGGACCAAAACATATCAACTTAAAGATGACTAGAGCAAAATTAGAAGCTTTAGTTGAAGATTTAATTTTAAAAACTTTACCTCCATGTAAAACTGCCCTTAAAGATGCGGGCCTTACAGCAAACGAAATTGATGAAGTTGTAATGGTTGGTGGAATGACAAGAATGCCAAAAGTTTTAGCCGAAGTTAAAAGCTTTTTTGGTAAAGAGCCAAACAAAAGTGTAAATCCTGATGAGGTTGTTGCAATGGGTGCTGCAATTCAAGCTGGGGTTCTTCAGGGCGATGTTAAAGATGTTCTTCTTTTAGATGTAACTCCTTTATCACTTGGAATTGAAACACTGGGTGGCGTATCTACAAAATTAATTGAAAAAAATACAACAATACCAACTAAAAAAAGCCAAGTATTTTCTACAGCGGATGATAATCAGCCCGCAGTATCAATAAGAGTACTTCAGGGTGAAAGAGAGATGGCTTCTGATAATAAAATGTTAGGAAATTTTGAATTGGTAGGTATTGCACCAGCAGCAAGAGGTGTTCCTCAAATCGAAGTAACTTTTGATATTGATGCTAATGGAATTGTTAGTGTTTCTGCAAAAGATAAAGGAACTGGTAAAGAACAAAAAATTCAAATCCAAGCTTCGGGTGGCTTAAGTGATGAAGAGATTGAAAAAATGGTCAAGGATGCTGAGGTAAACAAGGAAGAAGATAAAAAGAAGAGAGAATCTGTAGATGTTAGAAATCAAGCAGACACCCTTCTACACTCTACTGAAAAAAATATAAAAGAGCACGGTGCTAAGGTTTCTGATGCAGATAAAAAAGCAATTGAAGATGCTTCCTCTGACTTGAAAGAAGCTATCAAAGGAACTGATACTGAGGATATTAAGAAAAAAACTGAAACTTTAGTTCAGGCCTCAATGAAATTAGGCGAAGCAATTTACAAGTCTCAAGAAAAAAAAGAAGGCTCATCTAAAGAAGGTGATAAAAATGATGAAGGAAAAAAAGACGACAATGTAGTTGATGCTGACTTTGAAGAAGTTAAAGAAGAAAGCAAAGAGGGCAAAGAAGAAGATAAAGAAAAAAGCGCCTAAGTCTTACAACAACAATCATCTTAAAGTAACTTATGGCTAAAAGAGATTTTTATGACGTCTTGGGTGTTAGTAAAAGTGCAAGCCCTGAAGAATTAAAATCAGCCTACAGAAAATTAGCAGTAAAATATCACCCAGATAAAAATCCAGGAGACAAAGCATCTGAAGATAAATTCAAGGAAGCTGGTGAGGCGTATGGCATTCTTTCAGATAAAGAAAAAAAACAAAACTATGATAACTTTGGCCATGCTGCCTTTGAGGGTGGAGGTGGAGGAAGACAGGGTGGAGGTTTTGGTGGTGCTGATTTTTCAGACATTTTTGAAGATTTTTTCGGCGATTTTGGAGGTGGTGGAAGCTCAAGAGGAAGAAGAAATACTAGTAATAAAGGCTCCGATTTAAGATATGATTTATCAATTACTCTTAAAGAAGCTTATGAGGGTAAAAAACAAGATATTAAATTTTCAACTACTGAGAAATGTAACACTTGTAAGGGCAATGGCTCTAAGCCAGGTCACTCACCTGATAGATGCACTGTTTGTGGTGGAAACGGTAAAGTAAGATCTAACCAAGGTTTTTTTACAGTACAACAAACCTGCCCTCAATGTGCGGGCTCTGGGGAAGAAGTTACCCACCCATGTAATGATTGTAATGGCCAAGGCAATAAACAAGCTTCAAAAAAAATATCAGTAACAATACCAAAAGGTGTTGATGATGGAACACGAATAAGGTTGGCTGGTAAGGGAGAGGCTGGCACTAAAGGTGGAGCAAGTGGTGATTTATATCTATTTATTAATGTTAAATCTCATGACTTGTTTAAAAGATCTGATGAAAATTTATTTTTTGAATTTCCCATATCCATTGCTGATGCAGCCTTAGGTGTTAGTATTGAAATACCAACGATTGATGGTGGAAAAGCAAAAATTAAAATACCTGATGGAACTCAAAATGGTAAACAATTTCGATTAAAAGGAAAAGGCATGCCCTATATGCGTGGCAGTGGGAATGGTGATCTTTATGTTCAGGTAAATACTGAGGTTCCAGTCTCATTAAATAAAGAACAAAAAGAGTTACTTGAAAAATTTAGGGAAATAGAAAATGAGAAATCAAATCCCAGCATCAAACAATTCTTTCAAAAAGCTAAAAGTTTTTGGAAAAACTAAAAGACTAATTAGTTAAAAAAGGTTAATATTTTCCTAAATGAAAAAAATTAATTTAGCAATATCAGGCTGTCTTGGTAGAATGGGTCAACAGCTAATTAAATCTTCAAAATCAAATAAAAACTTTAATTTGGTAACACTTACTGAAAATAAAATTATTAATAAAAAAATAGCAGGGATAAAGCTTAACCTGAACACAGATCAGGCTTTTAAAAATACCGATATCATAATAGATTTTACTGTACCTAGGTGCACTCTTGATATCCTTAAAATTGCTTCTAAATTAAAAAAAAGAGTAGTAATTGGAACAACTGGCTTTACTCAAAAAGAGGAAGCTTTAATCAAAAGTTTTTCAAAAAAAATTCCCATACTAAAAGCTGGAAATATGAGTTTGGGGGTTAACTTGTTAATGTATTTAACAGAAATAGCGTCAAAATCCCTAAATGATGAATATTTGAGCAAAGTATTTGAGGCTCATCATAGGCATAAAAAAGATTACCCGTCAGGAACTGCTTTAATGCTTGGAAAAGGAATAGCTGATGGAAAAAATAAAAATCTTTATAATTTAATGGGTAAAAAATTTTTAAATAAAAAATCTTTTCCGTATGGAAAAAAAATTAATTTTAACTCAATTAGAAAAGGTGAAATTATTGGAGAACATGAAGTTACATTTTCAAGTGGAAAAGAGATAATAAAACTAAATCACGAGGCATTTGATAGAGCTCTTTACTCAGATGGTGCTTTAGCTGCAGCAAAATGGCTTATCAATAAAAAACCTGGACTTTATTCAATGAGAGATTTGTTGAACTTTAAATAATGGATGAAAAAGAAAAAGCAAAAAAAATACTAAAAATTTTAAATAAGATTTATCCGACAACCCCTATTCCACTAACACACACAAATAATTTCACTCTCTTGATGTCAGTTCTTTTATCGGCACAATGCACAGACCTAAATGTTAATAATGTAACTAAAAACATATACCCAAAATATAATAAACCTGAACATTTTGTAAAATTGGGTAGAAAAAAAATTGAAAAATTAATTAAAAGTATTGGTCTCTTCCGGGTTAAAGCAAAAAGCGTTTATTTGATGTCTAAGCAACTTCTAGAAGAGCACAGTGGTAAGGTTCCTAAAAGCTTTGAAGAGCTAGAAAAACTGCCTGGTGTCGGGCATAAAACAGCAAGTGTGGTCATGTCTCAAGGCTTCGGGATACCAGCTTTTGCAGTCGACACTCACATTCATAGACTGGCTCAAAGATGGGGCTTAACAAATGGTAAAAATGTTATTCAAACTGAAAAAGATTTAAAAAGATTATTCCCAATAAAAACATGGAGCAAATTACATTTACAAATAATTTATTATGGAAGAGAGTTTTGTAAAGCTAGGGAGTGTTATGGCTTGACTTGTAAAATTTGTACAACTTGTTATCCTAATCGAAAAAATCCAGTTAAAATAAAAAAAGCTTAATATGAAAATACTAGGAATTGGTAATGCAATTGTTGATGTTATTTGTAAAGTAGATGATCAATATCTAATAGATAATCAATTAACAAAAAGTACAATGAAACTGGTTGATGAGACGGAATTTCAAAAACTTTTATCAACTCTTAAGATAGAGCAAACCATATCTGGTGGATCAGTTGCAAATTCTATTGTTGGATTGTCCCAATTAGGAAACGATGTTGGCTTTATAGGCAAAGTTAATGCTGACAATCTTGGTCAAAAATATGAGGAAGGCTTAACCAAAGAAAAAGTTCAATATTTTTATAATAAAAAAAAAGAAACTTCACCAACTGGAACTTGTTTAATCTTAATCACACCCGATGCAGAAAGAACTATGGTTACGTTTTTAGGTATTGCTGGAAAAATTAACCAAAATGATATTAGTGAAAAAGCTGTAAAGGAAAGCGAAATGATATTTTTAGAGGGATATTTGTGGGATGAGGGTGAACCAAAGTCAGCTTTTGATAAAGCAATGTCTCTCTCAAATACTAAAGCAATGTCTCTATCCGATCAGTTTTGTGTGGAAAGACACAAGAGTAATTTTTTAGATTTAGTTAAAAATAAACTTGATATCACTTTTGCTAACGAACAAGAAATTAGATCGTTAATTGCTGCTAAAAGCTTTGAAGATGTTATTGAATTTGGAAAACAATTGGGTAAACTTTTGGTCATTACCCGTGGTGAAAAAGGAAGTATCGCTATTAAAAATCAAGAGATTGTACAATGTCAAAGTAAACCCAATTTAAAGATTGTAGACTTAACGGGTGCTGGTGATCTTTTTGCAGCTGGTTTTCTTCATGGGTTCATTAGTAATATTTCAATAAAAGAATGTCTGGAAAAAGGAACCGAGATGTCTTCAAAAATAATCCAAAAAGTTGGTGCCAGACTAAACTGAGTTATTTTACTCAATAAAATATCCACTTTTATGGCTTAATACAAAGTTTTCATCCTTAAATATATCGCTTATTTTTTTCCGCAATCTATATATATGGGTTTCAACAGTATGGGTTTCCATATTTTCTGAGTAGTCCCATATATTTTTTTGTAAATCTGCCACACTATGTTTAATCTTTGAATTGTATAAATATAAAATAATTTCAATTTCTTTTTCTGTTAACTTTAAATTTAAATTACCTTTAGAAAAAAATTTAGAATTTAAATTTAATTCATATCCTTTAATAATAATTTTTGACTGGTTGTTAAATTTTAATTTGATTAATTTAATATTAATTAGCTCTAGGAGTTTTTTTAAAGATAAAGGCAAATTATCAAAATCTAAGAAATTCTTATCTGTTATATTGTTATTTAATAATAATTGATGGTTAGTTTTTGAAATTATTAAAGAGCTTGTTATATCTACATTATGCTTCTTTTTAAGTTCATCTCCGTTTTCAAATTTTATAATTTTAAAAGATAAATTTTCTTTTATCTCATCCAAGATTTCATATAGTGAATTAAAATTTACAATAAAAACATTTTGCATAATTATACTTAATATTTTCTATGATAATTCATGTGCCAAATAAAAACACTCTTATAATTGATGATTTTAAATTAAAATGTTGTATTGGAAAAAAAGGCTTAAATTCCAATAAAAGGGAGGGTGATTATTCAACACCCAAAGGTTTATTTAATTTAAGAAAATTATATTTTAGAAAAGATCGCGTTGACATCCCACAGTGCAAAATAAATAAAAAAATTATTGAAAGAAATATGGCTTGGTGTGCTGACCCAAACCACAAAAAATATAATGAAGAAATTAAAATACACAATAAACAATTTAAAGAAAGCCTATATAGAAAAGATCATAAATATGATTACATAATTTCGATTAGTCACAATGAAAAAAAAATCCCAAATAAAGGAAGTGCTATATTTATTCACCTAACTACTAATTACAAACCAACCGCAGGATGTGTTGCTTTAAAAAAGAAAGATTTTGAAATATTATTAAAATTAATAGATAAAAAAACTAAAATTAAAATAGGCTAAGTTCTGCTACCAAATATTTTTGAGCCTACCCTAATGTATGTTGCATTATTTTTAATTGCCTCTAAGTAATCGCCTGACATACCCATACTTAATTCTTTAAAATTTAATTCTTTATTTATGTCGCTCATATCAGAAAAATATTTCTCAACATTGCCATCATTTGGCGGAATACACATTGTCCCAATAATATCTAAATTCAAATTTTTACAAAATTTATAAAAATCCACTAAGTTATCTTTATTTATCCCAGATTTTTGTTCTTCATAACCTATATTAACTTGAATAAATAACTTGGGCTTTTTGTTTTGTTTTATTTGTTCTTGTGAAATTTTAGTTGCTAATTTTTCACTATCTAGAGAGTGGATATAATCAAATATTTTCAATGCAAATTTAACTTTATTCGTTTGAAGTCTACCAATCAAATGAAGCTTAATTGCATTATGTTTAAGCTTTATATGGCTCCATTTATCTATGGCCTCCTGAACCTTATTTTCTCCATAATGAAGGTGCCCGTGCTCTATTAACGGTAAAATGTTTTCAATAGGAAAAGTTTTTGATACCGCTATAATTTTAGCTAATTTATCATGATTTACTTTAGATTTAATAAGCTCTTCTATATAAATTAAATTTTTAACAGTGTTATGCATAATAAATTTTTGAACAGATATTACTTTATAAAAGAATTTGATCAAAGTCACATAGATAAGCAGGATAAAAAAACAATCATAATATTTAGAAATTATGATCAAGAAATTGATAAAAAATTAATTTTAACAATAAAAAATTATTGTAAGAAAAAAGGTAATAAATTCTTAATTTCCAATAATATAAAATTAGCAATAAATCTTAATTTAGATGGCGCTTATATCCCTTCATTTAATAAAGATAAAAAGCACCTCTCTTATTCAATTAAAAAAAAATTTATTATATTGGGTTCGGCTCATAATATTTATGAAATGAGGACCAAGGAATTGCAAAATGTTGCTGCTATATTTTTATCTTCCATATTTAAAAGAAATAAAAATTATTTAGGTATTAATAAATTTAAATCCCTTTCTCTTTTAAGTAAAAAACCTGTCATAGCTCTTGGTGGCATCTCACATGATAGCTTAAAAAAATTAAGTCTTACTAACTGTCATGGTTTTGCTGGTATCTCTTTTTTTGAACAAAAAAAAGGCCCCTAAAAAGGGGCCCTTTTATTAATTTGTATTCTAAATTAATTAGAATGCAAATGATAGACCTAAAGCCCAATACTCATAGTCTTCATCAGCATTAGTTCCGTGGTCAATGTTGTCAGCATCTTGCCTTGTAAGTGAAACAGTCATTCCACCAGCAGTGTATGAACCGGTTATTCCTTCATATTCTGCATCTGGTTCTGTTGTAAGACCTGATTCGATAGTTTCAGTACCATATGTTACTGAAATTGAATCAGACACAGTGTATGAAACTGCATAAGAAGTAACTTCTTGTTCACTAGCTTTATTAGCAGCTGTTCCAACATCCCATTCACTGTTAGTGTATGAAACAGTTACTGGACCATAAGCATATGATGCATTCATAACTGTTTGATCACCTGAAGTAGAAGCTAAACCAGTTTCTATATCTGCAATACCGAAAGCAATTGTTAAACCTTCAACACCAGTGTACGTAGCATTATAGCCAAGTGCATTGTTTCCAGTAGTTCCTGCTGTATTTAATGAAGCACTTATAGCTAAACCATCAACCATAGCTGGTAATGTGTAATAGATATTGTTATCCCCAGCAGCTGCTGCGTTTAGAGTAACACCTACAGAAGTTAAACCGCTAAGTGCAACTGTAGTTCCATCAAAGTTATCGTACATGTTTCCTGCAGCTGTTTTATCTATTGCTGATGTAGCTGAAGATCCACCATGACCTGAGAACTTAAGTGTTCCCATTGCATCAGATGAGATAGTCACTGATTTATCATCGTATGATGAACCAGATGCTGGGTTATCAGCGTCTAATTCAAAAGACATTGAAACAGTCATTCCATTATCTAGTTCTGTAGAACCAGTTAACATAACACTGTCAGCCATTGAGTAAGCAGTATTACTTTCTAGTCCAGTTCCACTATAACCTTCAACAGTAATTCCTGCTGAACCACTTGCTGTTAATTCACCAGCAAATACTGATGTAGAAACAAGTGATGCTGCTAATGCAGTCATACCTATTTTTTTAAAGTTATTCATATTTTTCCTTTGTTTGTTGTTATTGTTTTTATTATTAATAATAAACATTGAATATGTATCAATTTATGGACTATTTTTTATAAAAAGTTTTGTTTTTACTTACAATTTTGACAAGTGTTGTATTTTTACAATACTTTAAAAGTGGCTATTTTGTTATATTTTTAGGATTTTCCGTAAAATATTGTATAAAAATATAAAAATTAACAATTAAATTTATTATGATTTCATTTAAAAGCTTAAAAATTATACTTTTGTTGCTTATGTCTTCTACTCTTTTAATTTCATGTGGAGGCAAACTTCCTGGTGCTGATGCTAGAAAATATGATCCAGACCCTAAAAAAAGAGTTGCCAAAAACTTAGAAGAAGGAAGAGGATTTAAACTTTCAGGAATAAATAAATCACGTGGTGGAGTTTTTGAGTTTGCAAGCTCTAATGAATTATGGAGAGCGTCTTTAGATACACTAGATTTTATGCCTTTGGCTTCTGTTAATTACAGTGGCGGTATTATAATCACAGATTGGTACTCAGCGGATCAAAATTCAAATGAGAGTATTAAAATTTCAATTAGATTTTTAACAAATGAAATAAGATCTGATGCACTAGATATAAAAGTTTTTAGTAAAAAATGTGTAAATCAAGCAAATTGTGTAACCTCTGAAAAAGAAGGTGAGATCAACAATGAACTAAAAACTAAGATTTTAAAAACTGCTGCAATATATAAAACAGAGAAAAATAAGTAAAAATTCCAAGCCCTATTAAAGTTAACTAGAAATATTATAACGGTAAATTTAAAATATAAGATTAAATTTTGTGGATAGATATAATTTTAAAATTGTAGAAGAAAAATGGCAAAAGTTTTGGGACCACAATAAAACTTTTTCTACTAAGGTAGATAAAAATAAAAAAAAATTTTATTGTTTAGAAATGGTTCCCTATCCATCTGGAAAAATTCACATGGGTCATGTAAGAAATTATACAATCGGTGATGTGCTAGCACGTTATAAAATCTTACAAGGTTATAATGTGCTTCATCCTATGGGCTGGGACTCGTTTGGTATGCCAGCAGAAAATGCTGCAAGGCAAAACAATTTAGATCCTAAAACTTGGACTGAATCAAATATTAAAACCATGAGATCTCAGCTTAAAAAGCTTGGGTTATCAATTGATTGGGACAAAGAAATTTCAACTTGTTCTGAAGACTATTATAAACACCAACAAGAATTCTTTCTTGATCTTTATGACAAAGGTTTGGTTTATAGAAAAGAAAATTATGTAAACTGGGATCCAGTTGATGAAACTGTTCTTGCTAATGAACAAGTAGTAGATGGTAAAGGTTGGAGGTCAGGAGCCATAGTTGAAAGAAAGAAGTTAAATCAATGGTTTTTTAACATATCAAAATTTTCAGAAGAGCTTTTACAAGGTTTGGATACCCTAGATCACTGGCCTAATAAAGTAAAAGTTATGCAAAAAAATTGGATTGGAAAATCTTTTGGTTGTGAGGTTGAGTTTAAAGTTGAAAGTGACAAACCCATTGAAAGTATTAAGTGTTACACAACAAGGCCTGATACTTTATTTGGCTTTTCCTTTCTTGCTCTCTCAGTTGATCACCCTTTGGCAAAATATTATGAGAGTGATAAAAGTTTTCAAGATTTTAAAGATAAATGCTCTAAAACCGGTACTACCGAAGAATCTATTGCTTCTGCTGAAAAACTTGGTTTTAAAACTGATATGATTGCAGTTAACCCTCTAGATAAAAATATGAAGGTTCCAGTTTATTTTGCAAACTTTGTATTAATGGACTATGGGTTGGGTGCTGTTTTTGGTTGTCCTGCACATGATCAAAGAGATTTAGATTTTGCAAAAAAATATAATTTAAAAATTACACCTGTTGTTAGGCCTGAAAAAGATAAAGACTTTGAGATAATTAATGAGGCCTACACTGGTGAAGGATATCTTTATAATTCAAAATTTCTTGATGGCTTAAAGGTGCCGGGTGAATCTATTATTAAGACAACAGAATTTCTTGAAAAGAATAATTTAGGAAAGAAAAAAACTAATTATCGATTAAAGGATTGGGGAATATCAAGACAAAGATATTGGGGTTGCCCTATTCCAATAGCTTATGATGAAAATGATCAGCCCATTAAAATTCCAAAAGACATGCTGCCTGTTAAACTTCCAGAAATTGAAAAATTAAGTAGTACGGGTAACCCCCTAGATTCTGAAGATGAATGGAAATATTTTATTTTAGATGGAAAAAAATATAGAAGAGAAACCGATACGCTAGATACATTTGTTGATTCATCATGGTATTTTTTAAGATTTTGCTCTCCACACAACACCAATCATGGCTTTACGCAGGAAGAGGTGGATTATTGGATGCCAGTTGATCAGTATATTGGTGGGGTTGAACATGCCATTTTACACTTATTATACTCAAGGTTTTTTATGCAAGCTCTCTCCTATAAAAATGATACTTTTAAGCTTAAGGAACCCTTTAATGGACTATTTACGCAAGGTATGGTTTGTCACGAAACCTATAAAGACCAAAACAATGCATGGTTAAGTCCCGAAGAAGTGTCCTCTGAAGATGGTAAAAAGTTTTTCAAAAAGGACAGCCCATCAGAGCAGGTAGTTGTTGGGCCAACAGAATCCATGTCAAAATCAAAAAAAAATACTATAGACCCAGAAAGTATAATCAAAAATTATGGAGCAGATTCTGTAAGACTATTTATTTTATCAGATAGTCCTCCAGAAAAAGATGTTCAGTGGTCTGACCAAGGTATGTTGGCATCGTTCAAATTTGTTCAAAAATTGTGGACATTGAATTCTAAAGTTTTAGAAAAAATTAAAAATAACGACGAAACTAATAATGCAGAAAATTTAACCAAATTTACAAATCAACTAGTTTACAAAGTAACCCGAAACTTAGAAAAGTTTCACTACAATGTAATAGTTGCCAACCTTTATGAAATGTATAATTTTTTAATTAAAGAAATTGAAAAACCTATAAAAAAAGAAATTTTGATTGAAAATTATAAAAAAATTTTAATATTAATGAATCCATTTATTCCCCACTTTGCAGCTGAGTGCTTGGCCAATCTTGATGGAAAAGAGATAAATTGGCCCATAGTATCAAAAGAGGAATTGATAGAAGAGGAGGTTAATTTTGTTGTCCAAATAAATGGTAAAAAAAGAGCTATTTTAAAGGTTAATAGAGATATAGACGAAAATTCAATCTTAAATAAAATTAAATCAAATAATGAAACTGAAAAACTTTTACAAAATCAAAAAATAAAAAAAACAATTTTTGTGTCAAATAGACTTATAAATATTATAATCTAAAATGATTAAAAAAATCCTTATTCCAATTTTATTATTATTTTTGTCCTCTTGCGGATATGAAGCAATATATTCTCAAAAAAATATTGCTTATCATAATTTTTCAATAAGTGAGATTGTGCTTGATGGAGAGAATAATATTAATATAAGAATAAAATCAAAGCTAAATAATTATACTTTAGTTGAAAAAGATAAGAAATTTATTTTAAAGATAAAAAGTAGTGTAGAAAAAATTATACTTGCAAAAAATATCGCGGCTGATGCCACCCAATATAGAAGTGTCTTAAAACTTAGTGTGCAAGTTGTATTAGAAAATAATCTTGTAAATAATTTAGAAATAATTGAAAGTTTTGACTACGATAGCATAGAAAACACTTTTGATTTAAAAAGCTATGAAAGAGAAATTCAAAATACCTTGGCTAATACTGCTATTGATAAATTGATTTTTAAATTAACAAATATTCAATGATACTAAAATCATTTGATCTAAATAAATTAAAATTAAATAATCATAAATTTTACCTTTTTTATGGTGACAATGATGGTTTAAAAGAAGAAATTATAAAAAATTTATTTGAAAAAAATTATCTTAATCAAATCTACAGATATGAAGAAAAAGAAATATTAGATAATTCGGCTGATTTTTTTAATACTGTTCTTACAAAATCTTTCTTTGATAACGAAAAACTTATCATCATAAATAGAGCTACAGATAAGATAAAAAATTTAATAGAAGAGCTGATAGATAAAGATCCCGTAGATATTCAATTTATTTTGAATTCAAAAAATCTTGAAAAAAAGTCGACTTTAAGAAAACTTTTTGAAAAAGAAAAAAATACTGTATGTGTGCCATTTTATGAAGACAATAATCAAACTCTAAATTCTATAATCAGCAAATTCTTTAGAGATAAAAAAATTCCTATTTCACAGCAACTAATTAATATTTTAATTGAAAGAAGTAGAGGTGATAGGAAAAATTTAAATAATGAATTACAAAAGATAGAGAGTTTTTCTTTAAATAAAAAAAGCATATCCCTTCAAGAGATAATTAAATTAACCAACCTTGCGGATAATTATAGCGCATCAGAACTGATTGATCATTCACTTGCTAAAAACACTAGAAAAACTGTCACTATTTTGAATGAAAATAATTATTCTGATGAAGATAATATAATAATTATAAGAACATTATTAGCTAAACTTAAAAGATTGCTTAAAATTTATGAATTAATTGATGAAAAGAATAATATCGATCAAGCTGTTTCCTCATTTAAACCGCCAATTTTTTGGAAAGATAAATCTGTAGTTACACAACAAATAAGGTCTTGGAGAAAAAATGAATTAAAAAATTTAATTTATGAAACCAATGAAATTGAGCTTTTAATTAAAAAAAATTCAACTATTGGAAAAAATATTTTATCAGATTTTATAATTAACAATTCAAAAAAAATTAATAATTAGATTTTATAATCTCAATTATTTTATTCAATTGGTCTAGATCTTTGTATTCCAACACTAAAGATCCGCTGTTATTTTTTTTATTTTTAATTAAAACATTAAGTCCAATCTTTTCTCGAATTGAACTTTCTAACGATTGTAAATTAATATCCTTAGGTTTTTTAATAAAAAATTTTCTAGTCTTAAAAATTTTTACAAGGTTTTCAGCTTGTCTTACTGAAAGTTTTTTTTCAATAATTTTTTTTGCTACAAATACAGCATTTTCTAAACCTACTAATATTTTAGCATGACCAACAGTTAACTCATTACTTTTAATAAAGTTCAAAACTTCTCTAGGTAAGCTTAAAAGTCTTAAAAAATTAGCTATGTGACTTCTACTTTTTCCAATAAACTTTGACACTTTTTCCTGATCATATGAAAAATCATCAATCAATTTTTTGTAACTTTCGGCCTCTTCAATGGGATTGAGGTCTTTTCTTTGTACATTTTCAACAATGGCAAATTCTAATGATTTTAAATCATCTGCCTCTGTAATCACAACTGGCACTTCGTGTAACCCAGCTTTTTGGGCTGCTAACCACCTTCTTTCACCGGCAATTATTTCATATTTGGAGTTATTGTCAGATGATTTTCTAACAATTATTGGCTGGATAATGCCTCTTTCTTTTATAGAGTTTGTTAGATCTTGCAAATTATCTTCATCAAAAAATTTTCTTGGTTGAAACTTATTACTTACTAATTCACTTATGGATAATTTATTAATATTTATTTCAGTCTTTGTTTCACCTATCAATGATGACAGTCCTCTACCCAGCCCCTTCTTGATTTTATTTGTATCCATTATGCAGCACTCCCTATAATTTGTTCTTGATTAATAAACTCATCTGTAAAACCTAAATATGACTTACTACCAGGACAAGACTTGTCATAAATTAGAACTGGCATCCCATGAGATGGTGCTTCTGATAGTCTTACATTTCTTGGTATCACTGTTTGATAAACTTTATCATTAAAAAAATCTCTAGCTTCCTTTTCAACTTGAGAGGATAATTTATTTCGCTTGTCATACATGGTTAAAAGTATTCCTCTAATTTTTAATTTTGGATTTAAACTTACTTTTATTCTCTCTATTGTCTTCATTAGCTGCGTTAAACCCTCTAGCGCAAAAAATTCTGCCTGTAAGGGAACTACGAGCGAGTCAGATGACACTAAAGCCATGACGGTAAGCAAACTTAAAGATGGTGGGCAGTCTATAAGTATGTAATCATAGACTGCTCTAGAATCATTTAAATAAGCGGTTAATTCACCTTTTAAAATGAAGGCTCTCCTATTGTCTCCAGCAGTTTCAACTTCTAATCCAGATAAATCAACATTGGAAGTTACTATGTCTAAGTTTTTGAAGTTTGTCTTTTTAATTACTTCTGAAATTGACTTAGATCCATTGAGAATACCGTAAATTGTTTCGCCAGAATTTTCCAAGTTAGACAATCCCAGTCCCGTTGTTGCATTACCCTGTGGATCAAGATCAATTATTAAAACTTTTTTTTCCTTTTGTGCTAAACCAGCTGCAAGATTTATTACTGTTGTGGTTTTTCCTACCCCACCCTTTTGATTTATTACAGAAATAATTTGCATTTAATTTTTTTTAATATTTTTTATATTTAATAAAAATGAATCTTTGCTTGTAATACTTTTTTTCTTTTGAAAATCAAAGTTCCAGTTTTTTAAACTTTCTTCTAATATTTTTTCTCCATTTTTACCCATGAACAAAATTAAATTTTTATAACTACTAAAATTTTTATAAACTAAATCTAAAACTACAGGTAATGGTTTAAAGGCTCTTGCCATTATTGTGCCTGTCTCTAAATTTTGTGCCTCAAAAATATTTTCTTGTATAATTTCTGTATTTAATTTTAAATCTCTTGATACTTTTCTTAAAAAGGCACTCTTATGATGACTTTTTTCATATAATTGTACTTTTGTTGAATTTTTCAAATTTTTAATCATAATTGATATAATTATCCCTGGCATTCCTCCACCAGAGCCTATATCTGTTATTATATCGCTATTTAAATCAACAAATTCAATAATTTGCGCTGAATCTACTATATGACGCTCTCTAATAACCTCTATTTTTGCTGTTTCTTTGCTTATAATGTTAATTTCCTCATTTCTTTTCTGAAGCATAATAATGAAACTCTCAAAGTCTGCAAATGTTTCACGTGAAACATTTTGGTCTTTTAGTAGTGGGTATTTTTTTAAAATTTCTTCCATTAAGCTGTAAGCTTAATAGACTTTCTTTTTACATGTGACAACAAAATATACACAGCAGCTGGAGTTATTCCATCAATACGCAGCGCTTGTCCCATAGTTTTTGGCTTTATTTGTTTAAACTTAGCTTTTACCTCATTAGAAAGGCCTGAAAGATCGTCATAATTAACTTTCTCTGGTATAATTAAATTTTCATCCCTTTTGAAGGCTAATATATCAGCTTTTTGTTTTTTAAGATATCCCATATAATGAGCATTTATTTCTATTTGCTCATCTATTTTTTCATCAAAAAAAGGTATTTCTGGCCAAATTTCTCTTATTTTTTTCATATTAACACCTTTTTGAGCCAATATTTCATTAGATTTTCTTAAAACACCATCTTTTGCAATTTTTATATCAAAATCTTTAATTTTATTTGGAGATATTGATAATTCAGACATTCTCTTTGAAACTATTCCTAATTTATATTTTTTATCTATAAAAATATCTTCTCTTATTTTTGATATTAATCCAATATTAATACCTTTATTTGTTAATCTTTGGTCGGCATTATCCGCTCTTAAACTTAATCTGTATTCTGCTCTTGAGGTAAACATTCTATAAGGCTCAGCAACACCCTTGGTCACCAAATCATCGATCATAACCCCAATGTAAGCATCTGATCTATCTAAAATAAAAGGTTCCTCTTTCTTAAAAGATAAAGCAGCGTTAATTCCAGCTATCAACCCTTGAGCGGCTGCTTCTTCATAGCCGGTCGTACCATTTATTTGTCCAGCAAGGTATAAGTTTTGAATTTTTTTAGTTTCAAGAGTTAAAAATAGCTCTCTAGGATCTATATAGTCATATTCTATTGCATAACCAGGCCTAATTATCTTTACGTTTTCTAAACCGTTGATATTATTACATATTTCTTGCTGTACATCAAAAGGTAGAGAAGTTGATATTCCATTTGGGTATATTGTGTGGTCATTTAACCCTTCTGGTTCTAAATATATCTGATGACGGTCCTTATCTGCAAACTTTACTATCTTATCCTCTATTGAAGGACAGTATCTTGGCCCAACCCCCTGTATGCTTCCTGAATACATGGCACTTCTTTTTATATTTTTTTGAATTATTTTATGAACCTTTTCATTCGTATAAGTCATCCGGCATGAAACTTGTTTGTTTAAATTTTTTTTAGTTAGGAAAGAAAAAAAGTAAGGATCCTTATCTGCAAACTGTTCTTCTAAATTATCATACTTAATTGTTCTAGAGTCTAACCTGGGTGGTGTTCCCGTCTTAAGTCTTCCTATTTTGAAATCATATTTTTCAAGTTGCTCACTTAACCCTGTTGAAGGCTTCTCATCAAACCTTCCCGCTGGCGTTCTCTCATCACCAATATGAATCAGGCCATTCAAAAATGTGCCAGTTGTTAAGATCAACTTACTACATAAAATTCTTTTTCCTGACTTTGTTTCAAAACCACTTATAGTGTTTTTATTAAAAATAAACTTTATTACTGGATCTGGAAAAATGCTTAAATTACAATAGTTTAATAACTTTTCTTGCATATATTTACGGTATAACGATCTGTCTGATTGTGTTCTTGGCCCTTGGACTGCAGGGCCCCTACTTCTGTTTAATAATCTAAATTGTATACCTGATTTATCAGCAACCTCTCCCATCACACCATCCAAGGCGTCTATCTCTCTAACAAGATGACCTTTACCAAGACCACCTATCGCTGGGTTACATGACATCTCTCCTATGGTCTCAATTTTGTGTGTGAATAGGGCGGTGTTAACACCAAGACGTGCAGACGCTGCTGCAGCTTCACAACCAGCGTGTCCTCCTCCAATAACTACTACCTCAAATGATAAATCATTTTTCATAAGTTAAATTTATAACCGATATAAATATTTACAAGCACAGAGTATTTTTTTAAGAAATACTTGTTAAGACAATTGTGACTATGTTTTAATGATTAAAATTGACGGATTAGTTAAAGTTATCAACAAAAATGATGAAAATAGGCTAAAAAAACCCTTTAAATGTTGATTATTTGCCAATGCAAAAATCGTTGAAAATACTACCTAATATCTCTTCAACATCTACTTTTCCAACAATCATTCCTAAATGTCGTGTTGCTAAACGAAGATCTTCTGCAGCTTTATCAAAGTCCTCAGCTTCATTTTTTTCTTCAAAGTTTTTCAAATAATTTAAGCTTTGTTCAAGGTGTTGTCTGTGCCTTTCACGAGTAATTAAAATATCTTCGCTTGTGATAAATTTATTTTTTAATTTATTTTTTATTTTAAAAATTAAATCTTCTAAGTTGAGATTATTTTTTACTGAAATTAAAACATGTTCATAATTTTTTATTTCAGAATTTAAATCTTTTTTTAAAAGATCAGATTTATTGATTACAAGAATTGCATTTTCATCCATTAATTCTTTCAAAATCCCTTTAAAATCAGTATTTTTAGCATCTATAACGATAAGTTTTAAGTCGGCATCTTCTGCTTTATCTATTGCTAGCTTTATTCCTTTTTTTTCAATTTCGTCTTTCGACTCTCTAATTCCAGCTGTGTCAGAAACAATAACTGGGTAACCATCAATATTTAAATGCGTCTCGATTACATCCCTAGTAGTTCCTGCTATCTCAGATACAATTGCAACATCTCGATTTGAAAGATGATTTAACAAACTAGACTTTCCAGCATTAGTTGGGCCTATAATTGCAATTTTAAAACCTTCTCGAATTCTTTCGCCAACTTTCTGATCATCTAAAATTTTTTTTATATTTAAAATTACTTCATTAGAAATTTTTTTAATATTTTTTAAAATATCTTCCGGCAGATCTTCGTCTGGAAAATCTATTTTTGCTTCAACGTGCGATAAAATTTTTAAAAGTTTTTCTCGTAAGCTATTAAATTTATCTGCAGATTTCCCATTCATAATTTTTATTGCTTGTTGTCTTTGAATTTCAGTTTCTGCAGAAATTAAATCTGCAATACTTTCCGCCTTGAGTAAATTTATTTTTCCATTTTGAAATGCAAGTTTTGTAAATTCACCTGGTTCGGCTAAACGACAGTTTTCAACTTTTGAAATAGAGGCATGTAGGGCATCAATTACAGCTTTGCTGCCATGTATATGAAACTCGACCATATCTTCACCTGTGTAGCTCTCAGGGCCAGGAAACCACAATATTATACCCTCATCAATAAGCTCAGAAGTATTGATTTTGTTGATTTTTCTGAGTGTGGCAACTCTTGGTTCTGGAATTGCCGCATTGGTTAATAATTCTATTACTTTTTTTGTATCCTCACCGGAAACTCTAATAATAGCTATCCCAGAAATTCCAGGACCAGTTGATAGAGCATAAATTGTCATGCTAATATTATAACTTCTATTTTACAGTTCTGTAAAACTTTAAATCAATAGGTTGGGGGAGTGTTAAGCTGGTTTGTTCATTGAATTAAAGAAATCTGCATTATTTTTTGTTTCTTTAAGTTTTGAATTAATAAATTCAATTGCATCCATAGTTCCCATTGGAGCAATAATTCTTCTTAGAACATTCATTTTTGAAAGATCATCTTTATTAAAAAGTAATTCTTCTCTTCTCGTTCCAGATTTGGTTATATCAATCGCAGGATAAATTCTCTTCTCTGCAATTTTTCTATCAAGAACTGTTTCGCTATTTCCTGTTCCTTTAAATTCTTCGAAAATTACTTCATCCATTCTCGATCCTGTATCAATTAAAGCGGTTGAAATAATTGTTAAAGATCCGCCTTCTTCAATATTTCTTGCCGCACCAAAAAATCTTTTTGGTCTTTGTAATGCATTTGCATCAACACCACCTGTTAAAACTTTTCCAGAACTTGGTATCACGGCATTGTAAGCTCTACCCAATCTCGTAATTGAGTCTAATAAAATCACTACATCTTTTTTATGTTCGGTTAATCTTTTTGCTTTTTCAATTACCATTTCAGCAACAGCAACGTGTCTTGAAGCTGGCTCATCAAATGTGGAACTAATAACTTCACCCTTAACTGTTCTTTGCATGTCGGTTACTTCTTCTGGTCTTTCATCAATTAATAAAACCATCAAGTAACTTTCTGGATAATTTGTAGCGATTGAGTTTGCAATACTTTGTAAGATCATTGTTTTACCAGCCTTAGGAGGTGAAATAATTATTGACCTTTGACCTTTTCCAATTGGGCTCACAAGATCAATTAGTCTTGCTGTTAAATCTGGTTTTTTTTCAATTTTAGTTGTTTCAATTTCCATGATCATTTGCTTGTCTGGATAAAGAGGAGTTAAATTATCAAATGCAATTTTGTGACGAGCTTTTTCTGGCTCCTCGAAATTTATTTTGCTCACTTGCAATAATGCAAAATATCTTTCACCTTCTTTTGGTGCTCTTACAGGTCCCTCAACCGTATCCCCGGTTCTTAAACCAAATTTTCTAATTTGACTTGGACTAACATAGATATCATCTGGACCAGCCAAGTAGTTTGATTCCATGGCTCTTAGGAAACCAAAACCATCTTGTAATAATTGTAAAACTCCAGCACCAGTTATTTCTTCTTTTTCAGCAACTTTTTTTAATATCGCGAATAATATTTCTTGTTTTCTAAGCGTGCTCGCATTCTCAATGCCAAGCTCTTCTGCTTGTGTAATTAATTGTTCTGACGATTTTAATTTAAGTTCCTGAATATTCATGTTGTGGGATTGTGTTTAAGATTTGTAAGATAAATTAAATATATATACTCTTTGAACTAATTCAAGTCTAGAGAGGTTTAAATATTACAACAAAAACAATCAAAATTAGCAATATTGTGGGCACTTCATTGATTATTCTAAAAAATCTTGATGATTTTATGTTTTGATCCAAATTAAAATCAGCCAGAAGTTTGGATAAATAAAAATGATATAGGGTTAATAAAACAACAAATAATAATTTTAGCTTAATCCAAAGTGTAGAAAAAACATCAAACCCTATAATAGAAATTAAAATCAATCCAAAGACCCAACTCAAAATCATGGCTGGGGTCATGATATAAAAAAATAGTTTTCTTTCCATTGTTTTAAATATTGAAGAGGAGTTTTCATCTTTAAAGTTTTCAACATGATAAACAAAAATTCTTGGCAAATATAACAGTCCTGCCATCCAAGAAATTACAGCTATTAAATGTAAGCTTTTAAATAATAAATAACTATTCATAGTTTAGACATGGACATTTTTTAAAGTTAGAGGGACATTGAATTTTCGGTGGATAAAGACCTTCGTTAATTTTATATGCATCTTTTTTTATTATTAACTCTGACATCGCTTTAATAAAATTTTCATTTGTTCCAAGGGCAGGGACTCTAGTGTAATTTTTACATCCATTAGCATCTGCAAGTTCTTTGTATTCTATGTCTAATTCAACTAGCGTTTCAGAATGTTCGGAAACAAATGCTATTGGAACTAAAACAATATGTTTTCCAATTTTAGAGTTTTTAATAATTATATTATCCGTGGAAGGCCCAATCCATTTAAGAGGACCAACTCTACTTTGATAGCTTAATATCCAATCCAGATTTTCAATATTTAAATTCTCAACTATCTTTTTAACGGATTGTTCTACTTGCCATTGGTATGGATCGCCCTTTTTAATATTTTTTTCTGGCAAGCCATGGGCAGAAAATATTAATTTAAAATTCTTAAGGTCCTTAATTTTTTTTAGTATTTCTTTGGTGTGTGCATTAATAAAATTTTGGTCTGTAGGATAACAACAAATTGTACTTGTTTTAACTTTATAATTATTTTTTTTACAAACATCTTTCCATTCTTTAATTGAAGATCCTGAGGTTGCAGCAGAATATTGTGGATAGAGAGGCATTAAAATAATTTCTTCGGGATTAAAAAGTTGTACATCTTTGATCACATCTTTTGCTCTTGGGTTCCAACATCTCATTACAATAAAACATTTGTACTCATCCTTTGTTTGGTCTTTGTTTATTTTTCTTTCAAGGGCATCTGATTGTTCCCTTGTTAATTTTAATATAGGTGACGAACCACCAAGCTCTTCGTAAATTTTTTTTGCAACAGGGGCTCTTCTATTGGATATCAGTTTAGCCAGAGGGTACCTTATTATTGTGGGTAGGTTTAAAATTGCAGGGTCATTAAATAAATTAAATAAAAAAGGTTCGACGTTTTCTATTTTATCAGGACCACCAAGATTAAATAGGATAATTGCTTTTTTCATTTAATAGTCTTTTACCATCTTCACCAAATAATCAACCATATCAGGATTGGTTTCCGGCAAAACACCGTGGCCTAAATTAAAAATATATGGGTGATCTTTAAAAACGTCTAAATATTTTAAGGTTTGTTTTTTTAAGTTATTAATGTCTGTTAATAAAACCTTGGGATCAAGTCCTCCTTGGACTGGTATTTTTATTTCCCTACATATTGAAACTGGATCCACTTCATAATCAATATTTACCGCATCGGGCTCCACAATATCACAATAGTTTTTGTAGTTTTTTATTCCTCTTGGAAAACAAATTACAGGAATATTTAAAGATTTTACATACTCCACTAAATTTTGGGTTGGAGTATAAATATAGTTTGGTAAATCTTTTTCATCTAACAATCCGGCCCAGCTATCAAAAATCTGAATTACAGTTGCTCCGTTTTTAATCTGTTGGTTAATATGTATTTTTAAAAATTTTTCTAATATTGGTAAGGTTTTTTCTATTAAAAATTTATCCTTGAAAAAATCTTTTATTAATTCTTTTTTGGGTGAGTGTTTATTGATCATATAAACCAATAGTGTCCATGGCGCACCAACAAACCCAATTAAATTTTTATTTTTGATTAAATTATTTTCACTTACTTTTTTAATTGATTTATAGATTGGGTTTAATTTTTCTATAAAATCAACCTCATCCACTTTGGATATTTGCTCTAAACTTAAGGGTCCTAGTTGTGGGCCAAAGTCTTTCTTAAATTCTACTTTTTGGTTTAATCCGTACGGCAGCATTAAAATATCTGAAAAGATTATTGCCGCATCTAACTCAAATCTTTTTAAAGGCTGCAATGTAATTTCAGACGATAATTTTTCATTTAAACATAAATTTATAAAATCTGGATTTATTTTTCTAATTTCTCTGAACTCGGGTAAATACCTACCTGCTTGTCTCATTAACCATACGGGTGTATTGTTACTTTTTTTGTTTATTATTGTTTCTTGGATAGGTGTCATAATAATAAGTAAATATTTAATTATAGTATTAGTTATATAATATGTGAATAATGGTAATTAATTGTTTTACACACTTTATACATCTTTTATTAACAATTAATAATTTTAAGATTTCCTTCACATTCTTAAAAATATCATCTTTTTTAATTTTATTAGACAAAATGTATATAAACAATTCACATGTTTAATAATGTTTATAAAAACATGGTTTTACAAGGAAAAATAATAAACCCCATTATTTAAAAAAATGATAAAAATAATACTTAATTATCAACATTTTATTCATGAGTAATACATATCAAATTTATTTAATTTCAGACTCCACCGGGGAAACTTTGGATAGAGTGTTTTTGGCAATTAAAGCACAATTTAAAAATATAGAATATGACGTTAAGTCTTATTTTTTCACAAGAACCGAAAATCAAGTTATTAAAATAATGGAAGAAGCCAAAAAGAAAAATAATGCCATTATTTTATACACAATTGTTGATAGCACTCTTGCTAAATTTTTAGCAAACGAAGGGGATAAAAAAAAAATTCCATGTTTTAGTGTTTTGGGAAATTTAATTTTAAACTTTTCTAAACTCTTAAACCAAAAAGCATCACACATACCAAGCGGACAGCATGAGCTAAATGAAGAATATTATGAAAGAATTGAAGCTATTCAATTTACTATAGCCCACGATGATGGCAACCTAGTTGAAGATATTAATAAAGCAGATGTAATATTGTTAGGAGTTAGTAGAACAAGTAAAACCCCCACATCCATTTATTTGGCCAACAAGGGTTTTAAAACACTAAACATCCCCTTAGTTAATGAAAACTCTATACCAGAAAACCTAAAAAAAAATCCAAAATTATCATGTGTTGTCGGATTAACGACCGAACCGGAAAGGTTGGCTGATATAAGAAAAAATAGAATGAATACTTTAAGAGAAACAGAAAATACAAACTATACAAACATAAAAAAAATTGAAAAAGAAATTGCTGACGCCAAAAAAACATTTATCAAATATAAGTGGCCAACAATTGATGTTACTAGAAAATCAGTTGAGGAAACCGCAGCTTCAATAATTAAAATATACGAAATATATAAAAATAATGGTAAATAAAATAATACTTGCCTCGAAAAGTGGAGTTAGAAAAAAGATCTTAGAAGATAATAAAGTTATTTGTAGAGTTGAACCCTCAAATATTGATGAGGATAGTATTAAAGAAAGCCTGTTAAAAGAAAAAGCAACACCAACAATTATTTCAAAAAATCTAGCAGAATTAAAGGCAAATAAAATTAGCCAAAAATTTATTGATGAAATAGTTTTGGGGGCAGATAGCGTTATTGATCTAGAGGGAAAAATAATATCAAAGCCCACCAATAGGGTAGAAGCTCTTGAAATACTTAACAAATTAAATGGAAAAACACATCAACTAGTAAGTTCAGTTTGCATTTCTAGGGGTGGTTCCATGATTTGGAACTATACCGACAAAGCATCATTAACGATGAAAAATATGACCCTTTTAGAGCTGGAGAGTTATTTAATGAAAATTACAGACGACGCTCTTTATTCATACAACGTATATCAAATTGAAGGTGAGGGGAGAAATTTATTCTCTAAAATTGAGGGGGATGAAGACACCATCATGGGACTTCCTATAAAACAAATAAAAGATTATTTAAACGTATTACAATGAGCAAAAAATTTTTAGTTGTTGGAAACCCAATAGAACATTCGTTGTCACCAAAACTTCATAATTATTGGATTAAAAAAAACAATATAAAAGCATCATATGAAAAAAAACTTTTAGAAGAAGAGGGGTTAAAAAAAATAATTTTAGAAATTAGGCAAGAAAAGATTCACGGAATAAATGTAACCATTCCGTTCAAAAAAAAAATTATACCCTTTTTAGATGTATTAACTGATGAGGCTAATAAATCTCAATCTGTAAATACCATTTATAAAATAAAAGACAAAATTATAGGAGACAATACAGATATTGAGGGTTTTAAAATTGCTTTAGAGATAACAAGGCAAATAATTATTAATAAAACAGCACTCATCATTGGTGCCGGTGGGGTAGTTCCTTCTATCATTATTGCTTTAAAAAAACTACAAATAAAGAAAATTTTTATAACCAATAGAACTGAAGCAAAGGCTGTTGAGATGAAAAATTTTTTTCCAGAACTAGAGATAGTAGAATGGAGAAAAATGATTGATTTTGACATTATTATAAATGCCACAAGTATTGGCCTGAATGAAAAAGATGAAATTAAAATAGATTATGAAAAAATTAGCAGAAATAAATTTTTCTACGACGTGATCTATAATCCAGAAGAAACAAACTTTCTAAAAAAAGCTAAAATTTTTGGAGGCCAAGTAGAAAATGGAAAGACCATGTTTATTCATCAAGCACAAAAAGCCTTTTTTATATGGCACGGAATTTTACCAGAAATAGACACAGAAACCTTTAATTTACTAAGCTTATGATTAGAATAGCCCTAGTGGGAGATATAGGATCTGGGAAAAGTCACATAGCAAAACTTTTTAATTTCCCAGTTTTTAATGCAGACTTTGAGGTCGCTAAAATTTATAAAACGAATAAGCAATGTTTTAAAAAGTTAAAAAAAAAACTACCTAAATATTTTTTATCATTTCCTGTCAAAAAAGATCAAATTATAAAAGCCATAATTGAAGATGAATTAAATTTAAAAAAAATTACAAAAATTATTCATCCAGAGATTAGAAAAAAAATGAATATATTTTTAAAAAATAATAAAAAATATGAAGCTGTTGTTTTGGACATACCTCTTTTATTGGAAAATAAGCTAAATAAAAAAGACGATATTTTAATTTTTGTTCAGCCCAAAAAATCTGAAATTATAAAGAGATTAAAAAAAAGAGATAATTTTAATATCAACTTATTTAATAAATTTAAAAAAATTCAGCTCCCATTGAGTTTTAAAAAGAAAAAGTCCAACTATATAATTAAAAATAATTTTACTAATAGATCTGTTAAGAAAAGTATAAAAAAAATAATAAAAGAAATTATATAAAATGAAAGAAGTTGTATTAGACACGGAAACAACTGGGTTGTCCGTCAGAGAAGGACACAGAGTGGTAGAAATTGGCTGTATAGAATTAGATAACTTGGTTCCAACTAAAAATAGATTTCACTGTTACCTTAATCCAGAAAGAAAAGTTTCTGAAAAGGCATTGGAGGTTCATGGCTATACAGACGAATTTTTATCTACACAAAAAAAATTTTCGGAAGTAGTAGAAGATTTTTTAAATTTTATAGAAAATAAGAGACTAGTAATTCATAATGCTGAATTTGATTTATCACACCTAAATAACGAATTAGCATTACTGGGTAAGGAAAAATTAGACAGTAAAAATGTTGTTGATACACTTGCTTTAGCTAGAGATAAGTTTCCCGGTTCACCAATAAGTCTTGATGCGTTGTGTAAAAGATATCGTGTAGACAATTCTAAACGAACCCAACACACTGCTCTTATAGACTGTGATTTATTAGCGAAAGTTTATATTAATCTATTAGACCAAAAAGAGCCCACACTAAATTTTAAAAATGAAGACAATGAAAAAACAATAATAAACTCTAACGATATTAATCAATATTATAAGAAAGTTATTAAACCGACAGAGGAAGAACTTAAGCTACATAAGGAATATTTAAAAAGCAGTTTGAAGAAAAATTTTTTTAATTAGCTCTTTGTTTATATAATTCCGTAAAATCAATTTTTTTTTCAAATTTTATTCCAGGATAGCCAGAATCTGTTAATAAATTTAAAAATATTCTTTCTAGGTCAGGGTAGATTTTATTTGGCACGTCACACAAAATAATTTTTTCCATTTCTTTTTTATCAGAAATTTTTTCATCAACCTTAACAATAGAAGTGTAAGTTATTTCAAAGTGTGCTTTCTTTAAAATTTCTGGCTGGTCCGCAAATTTTATTATTGTGTTTACCTCAATAATTCCATTTTTTACAGCCTTGGAGGTAATATCAATATTAAGTCGATATTTAGAAATTTTATCTCTTACAAATATAAATGTTTGAGCATCAGGTGTTTCACTTGACATATCTTTTATAAAACTGCCAATTATTTTAAAGTTTTCTGTCATTTTCATCCTCTATATCTTCAAATTCACCATTAATAAAATTTTGTTTTTTATTTATAGACTTTTGTTTAATTGATACTTTTTTAAATATCAATTTTCTTGTTGGTGGAAATATTATTAGTAAACCCAAAAAGTCTGTAGCAAAACCAGGTAAAATTAAAAGTAGTGCTGCAAACGCTAATGCTGCACCTGAAATAATTTCATAAACCGGAAGTTCATTTTTTACAATTTGGGACATTCCTGACCGTAAAGTGTTAAAACCCTCATATCTGGCATAAACAATGCCAAAAAATGCAGTAATAAAAATTAGTAAAATTGTATTAAAAGCACCTATTTGAGAGCCCAACTTGATAAATAAATAAATCTCAATAATGGGGACACCAATTATTAATAACAAAAATGTGTTCATTTGTCCTTAGTCTAAATTGCTAGTTGTAATTAATCAACATAGTAAATATTATTAAATTATGAATTATAGTTTTGAATACATCGATATTATTCTTTTAGCAATGATTGCAGGTTTTATATTTCTACGTTTAAGAGGAATACTTGGAAAAAAAACAGGTTTTGAAGGAAAAATTACTCCACAATTTAAGAAAGAATTTCAAAAAATAAACATAACCACAAAACCAGTTAGTGAAAATTTTGATGAAGCAGCACAAAAAGAATTTTTAAAAGGTGCAAAAATTGCTTATGAAACAATTATCACAGACTTTAGTGATAGTGACAATAAACTGGTAGCTAGTAAGCCACTTTTGAGTAAAAAAATTTATGATCAATTTAAAGAAGCTCTTCAAGATAGAGAAAGTAAAGGCCAGTTTGCCGAAATAACATTTATTGGAATTAAATCAGCAGCAGTTAAAACCCATAAAAAAATAGAAAACAGTTTAGAGGTTACGGTAGATTTTGTTAGTGAGATAATTACCTGCGTAAAAGATAAAGAGAAAAAAATCATTTCTGGAGATAGTGAAAAAGTTAAAACTGTCTATGATACTTGGGTTTTCTCAAAAGATCTAAAATCAACAAACCCTAATTGGCTACTAATAGACACACTTACGTAATTGATAAAGAAAATTTCAGATAAAGATAAAGAAGATTGGGAAAATTTTCTAAAAAATAATGAAAAAATACCAAATAAAGATTTTGTTGCTAAAAAAAATATAAGACACGAAAAGATAAAAAAAATAGATCTTCATGGTTTTACTCTTGAGGATGCAAATAAAGCTATAGAACGCTTTATTAAAAAATGTTTTGAAGAAGGTGTTACTAAAATTATAGTAATTACGGGCAAGGGGCTAAGATCTAAAAATGTTGAAAATCCTTATCTTTCAAGGGATTTAAGCATATTGAAATATTCAGTTCCTGAGTTTATAGAATCTAATAAAAATTTAATGAAAATGATTATAGAAAGTACAGATGCTAAAATTGAGGATGGTGGAAGTGGGGCTTTTTATATTTATCTTAAAAACAAATTTAAATTAAAATAATTTATTAGAGAATAAATTTAGATAAATCAGTATCTTTAACAAGTTCATCTAAATTTTGCTTCACATATTCAGAATTAATTATAATTTTTTCACCAGCTCTATCAGTTGCTGTAAAACTAATATCTTCTAAAATTCTTTCAATGATTGTATGTAGTCGTCTCGCCCCTATATTTTCTACCGTAGAATTAACTTCTGAAGCCATGTTAGCGATAGCATCTATTCCGTCATCAGAAAATTCTAATTCTACATTTTCTGTTTTTAAAAGGGCAACATATTGTTTGATTAAACTATAATCTGGTTCTTTGAGAATTCTTTTAAAGTCATCACTTGTTAAAGCCTCAAGCTCAACCCTTATAGGTAATCTACCCTGAAGTTCAGGTAAAAGATCAGAAGGTTTTGCAAGTTGAAATGCACCGGATGCAATAAATAAAATATGATCTGTTTTAATAGGGCCATATTTAGTGCTGACGGTTGTTCCTTCAATCAAAGGAAGTAAATCTCTTTGAACTCCTTCTCTAGAAACATCTCCCCCAACCCTATCTGCTCTTCCTGAAATTTTATCAATTTCATCTAGAAAAACTATTCCATTATTTTCAGTTGAATTTTTTGCAGACTTAATAATTTTATCTTCCTCAATTAATTTATCAGCTTCATCATTGATTAAAATTTCATGAGATTCTTTAACAGACATTTTTTTCTTCTTTTGTTTATTACCAACTGATTTTCCAATCATTTCGCCAATATTTATCATGCCAATATTAGCTCCTGGCATACCAGGAATTTCAAATGAAGCTTGAGAACCACTATCATTTACTTCAATCTCAATTTCATTGTCATCCAAATCACCATCTCTTAATCTTTTTCTGAAACTTTCTCTTGTTGCAAGGCTTGCTTTATTACCAACCAAAGCATCTAAAACTTTTTCCTCAGCCAGCTTTTGTGCTTTTGCATGTACTTCTTTTCTTTTTTTTACTTTTTCCAGGGCAATAGCAATTTCAAGTAAGTCTCTTATAATCTGCTCAACATCTCTTCCAACATAACCAACTTCTGTAAATTTTGTTGCTTCTACTTTTACAAAAGGAGCTTCTGCTAATTTAGATAGTCTTCTAGAAATTTCAGTTTTTCCAACACCTGTTGGTCCAATCATTAAAATATTTTTAGGTAAAACTTCATTTTTCATTTCACCTTTTAAAGCCTGCCTTCTCCATCTATTTCTTAGAGCTATAGCTACTGCTTTTTTCGCTTTATTTTGACCAACCACATATCTGTCTAATTCTGAAACTATTTCTCTAGGCGATAAAGAGCTAACTAGAGAACCATCATCTTTTTTAATTTTTTCTTTTGGGAAGGGAGTAACGTTTGTATCTTCCATTAAATTTTTTCAATTTTGATATTGTCATTAGTAAATACACAAATTTCAGATGCAATTTTAATTGCTTTTCGTGCAATCTCTTCTGCACTTAAATCCATATCTAATAAAACTTTAGCAGCAGCCAGCGCATAATTTCCACCTGAACCTATACCTATTGCATCACCTTCTGGCTCAAGAACATCACCTGTACCAGAAATTATATAACTATGTTCTTTATCTGCAATAGCCATTAAAGCTTCCAATCTTCTTAAATATTTATCAGTTCGCCAGTCTTTAGCTAACTCAACAGCAGCTCTAGGAAGATTCCCAGCATGTTTTTCAAGTTTAGCCTCTAATCTTTCAAATAGAGTTAAAGCATCCGCAGTAGACCCAGCAAATCCTGCAATCACATTTCTTTTTTCAATTTTTCTAACTTTTGCAGCAGTGCTTTTTATTACAGTATTTCCCATACTGACTTGACCATCTCCAGCAACCACAACTTCGTTATTTTTTCTAATAAGCACTATCGTAGTCATTGATTATAAATGGATATTAATTTTTAATCTTCAAGTAGTAAATTGCAAATATTGATATAGTAACTTAATTTCTATATACGTATTATATATTATGAGCAGAATAGGAAAAGTTTCCAGAAAAACAAAAGAAACCAGCATTAGTGTTGAAGTTAATATTGATGGCAAAGGTCAATATAAAATTGATACTGGAATAGGTTTTCTAGATCACATGCTGGAACAACTATCAAAGCATTCACTGATTGATTTAAAAGTTAAAGCAAAAGGTGACACTCATATAGATCTTCATCACACAACAGAAGATACAGGAATTGCCATAGGTGAGGCTTTAAAGAAAGCCCTAAAAAATTTTGCCGGAATTAGAAGGTATGCCCATGCAATAATACCAATGGATGAAACGTTAACAAGAGTTGCAATTGATGTTTCTAATAGACCTTATTTAATATGGAAGGTTAAGCTCAAAGTAGAAAGGCTTGGAGAAATGGATACGGAACTTTTTAAAGAATGGTTTCAGGCATTTTCTCAATCAGCAGGAATAACGCTGCATATGGAAAATATTTATGGAGACAATAGTCATCACATAATTGAGTCTTGCTTTAAAGCTCTAGCAAGGTCATTAAGAACAGCTTTAGAAATAGATCCTAGAAATAAGAAGAGCATTCCATCAACTAAAGGCTCATTATAAGTTTAATGAATGTCACAATTGTTGATTATAATTCAGGAAACATCAGCTCTGTAATAAATTCCTTTAAAGAAGTTGCTAATGACAAAGTTAATATCGAAGTAACTTCAGATTTAAATAAAATTAAATCAAGTGATAAGGTGGTTTTGCCGGGGCAGGGATCGTTTAAAAGCTGTGTTGATGCATTAAATAGCATAAATGGTTTAGTTGACACTCTAAACGAATTTGCAATTAACAATAAAAAACCACTTCTTGGAATTTGTGTTGGTTTACAGATGTTTGCAAATATTGGTTATGAACAAACTGAAACAAAAGGACTTGGTTGGATTTCAGGAAAAGTATCAAAGATTGATAACCAAAATAATAAATTCAAACTTCCACATATTGGCTGGAATGAAATTAATATTATTAAAGAAAGTAAGATTTTTAAGGATATAAAAAATAAATCACACATGTACTTTGTGCACAGCTACGAATTTATTCCAGAAGATAAAAGTGTAATTTCTGCAACAACAGATTATTCATCAAATATTGTTTGCTCAGTTGAAAAAGAAAATATCTTTGGAACTCAATTTCACCCTGAAAAAAGTGATAAATTAGGACTTAAAATTATAGAAAATTTTTTGAATTTATAAATATGAAAATATTTCCAGCTATTGATATTAAAGATAAAAAATGTGTGAGATTAATTAAAGGAGACTTTAATAACAAAACTGAATATAAAATATCACCGATTGATCAAGCTGGTAAATACAAAGATTATGGCTTTAAAAATTTACATATTGTTGATTTAGACGGTGCCTTAACTGGAGAGACAGTTAACTTAGATGTTATTAAAGAAATAGTTCATAAATTTGATTTAAAAATTGAAGTAGGTGGAGGCGTTAGAACCATTGATAGTATTCAAAAATACACAGATGTGGGAGTTGAGAAAGTTATTTTAGGAAGTGCAGCTATAAAAGATAAGAATTTTTTAAAAGAAGCATGTCAAAAATTTCCAAATAAAATTGCCTTAGGGCTAGATGCTAAAGATGGATATCTGTCAGTTTCAGGATGGAAGGAAAACTCTAATCTACTCACTTTAGATTTTTTAAAAGAAGTAAATGATTATGGTGCCAGTAGATTAATTTATACTGACATAAATAGAGATGGTACCAAACAAAGCCCTAATTTTGAAGAAACAACTATTGTTGCCAATGTTTCTAATTGCCCAGTAATTATTTCTGGAGGCGTGTCTTCAATGGATGATATTAAAAAGCAAAAGGTTTAAAAAATATTGAAGGAATAATTGTTGGTAAAGCCATATATGATGGTGATATTAAATTAGAAGAATTAGTGAGAGAATTAGATGCTTAAAAATAGAATTATACCCTGTCTAGATGTTAAAAATGGGAGAGTTGTTAAGGGAATTAATTTTATAGATTTAAAAGATGCGGGCGATCCAGTCGAGCAAGCTAAAATTTATAGTGATGGTGGTGCTGATGAAATTTGTTTTTTAGATATTACTGCTTCTAATGAAAATAGAGATACAATTTATGATGTAGTAAAAAGAACTTCCAAGAAATGCTTTGTACCATTAACAGTTGGAGGAGGAGTTAGGGGAGTTGATGATATTAATAAACTATTAAATTGTGGAGCAGATAAAGTTTCAATCAATACTGCTGCAGTTCAAAATCCTGAAATAATAATTGAAAGTTCAAAAAAATTTGGCTCACAGTGCATTGTTGTTGCAATAGATGCTAAAAAAAATGGTAATAAATGGGAGATTTTTACTCACGGTGGAAGAAACAACACAAGCCTCGATGCGATAGAATTTGCTAAAAAAATGGAAGATAGTGGAGCAGGGGAACTACTAGTTACATCTATGGATAGAGACGGCACTCAAATTGGTTATGATAATGATTTAATTTTTAGGATATCCTCGACAGTTAATATACCCGTGATTGCTTCAGGCGGAGTAGGAAACCTTGATCACCTAGTAGAGGGTATTAAATTGGGGAACGCTAGTGCTGTTTTAGCGGCTTCGATTTTTCATTATGGAACACACTCAATTCATGAAGCTAAACAATATTTGAATTTAAAAGGAATTCCAGTTAGGATTTAGACATGTCAGAAAATCTATTAGATTTAGTAAAAACTATAAGAGATAGAAAAAATAAAGATGAAGATAAATCATATACTTCTTCACTATTATCTGGTGGCTTAACTAAGTGCATAGACAAGATGCAAGAAGAGTTTGGAGAGCTTACAGAGGCTTTAAATGACAATTCTAACGTAGTTCATGAAGCTGCAGATACAATTTATCATTTATTAGTCACACTGGAAGTAGCCAATATTAAGTTTGAAGATGTTTTGAAAGAATTGGAAAATAGAAAAAATCAATCTGGTATTGAAGAAAAAAATAATAGAAAATGAGTTACGACAAAAATAATATTTTTGCTAAAATCTTACGAAAAGAAATTCCTTGTAAAAAAATTTTTGAAAATGAATATGTTCTTTCTTTTTATGACATTCAGGCACAAAAAAAAATTCATGCACTTATAATACCCAAGGGTGAATATATTGACTTAGATGACTTTAATCAAAAAGCCTCTGACCAAGAAATAGTTGCCATAAGTAAGGCAATTACAGAAGTATCAAGGATATTGGGGGTATCAGCAGATACTGGCAAAGGTTATAGAGCACTTACTGACCTGGGAGAACATGGGGGACAAGAGGTTCCCCACTTACACTTTCACCTATTTGGAGGTGAAAAAATAGGAAAAATGGTTGAGTGACAGAAAAGATTTTTAGAAATTACTTAGAAATTAAATCTCTGGAAGATTTTAAAGAAGTAAAAGTATCCCCTGAAAATAGCTCTGTAGAATTAGTTAATCCCAAGGATTTTCAATTAAATAAATTTTTTTATAAAAACATTGGTAAGAATTGTCAGTGGGTTGATAGGCTTGTTTGGACAGATTTAAATTGGATAGATTATGTGTCTAATGAAAATCTTTATACTTATATTCTTAAAGAGAAAAATGAAATTGCTGGCTATTTTGAACTGTTATTTAATGAAAGCAGTAAAGAGGCAGAAATAGCTTATTTTGGAATTTTAGAAGAATATTTTGGAAAAAATTTTGGAGGATATCTTCTTAGTGAAGCAATTAAAAACTCGTTTATTTTGGGATCAAGAAGAGTCTGGGTGCATACCTGCTCCTTAGATCATAAAAATGCTTTAAAAAATTATCTAGCAAGAGGAATGAAGATTTTTAAAACTGAAACTCTAATAAGATAAAATATTTAGTTATTTTGTGGCAACATAAATTTTTTTTCATTTATTTTTTGATTTATTTTAACTGAGGAAATAAAAGTAACACTCAAGTTTTGGTATATATCTTCTATTTGCCAACCAATTAAGTTTAGACTTTTCTTATCAAAAAAAATATTAATTTCATTATTATTTTCAAAAATTTTAAAATTTAGATATTTATCATCAATATCTCTTGGCTCTAACATTTGTATTTTAGAAATTAGATACTCTTTATCTAATAAATACTCTAACGGAGTTTTATCTAGAGGATAAATATAATAGCTACCCTTGTTACTAGTCTTGATTACTAAAGATTTTCCATTTGATACAATAATTTTTTTATTTGCATCATCGTACTCACAATAAATTTTTTTTGGATATTCTAAAATACATTTACCATTTTCACTTTTATCATCAACAGTTTGAATAAAATTAAAACTCAAATTATTGGTAATTTGCATTTTAGAAATTATATCTTCCCTCATGGATGCTAGTGCAGGATTATAAAGGTTTAGTGCAATGAATATTATTATCCTGAGCATTATAAGACATCTCTTTTGCCAACATGGTTTGCTTTACTAACAATCCCATCAGCCTCCATCATATCTATTATTCTTGCAGCTCTATTGTATCCTATTTGTAATTTTCTTTGTAAAAACGAGGTAGATGCTTTACCCTCAGATCTAATTATATCTAGTGCTGCTTGATATAACTCATCTTTATCTCCCGCATCTGATGCATTATCACCAACTTCTTTTTCATCTGCAAAACTTAAAATTTCATCTATATAATTTGGTTCTGCTTGAGCTCTTAAATAATTGTTTACTTTTTCAATTTCATTTTCAGAGACAAAAGGGGCATGAATTCTAACTATTCGATTAGCAGAAGACATATAAAGCATATCTCCCTTCCCAAGTAATTGTTCGGCCCCTTGTTCCCCCAAGATTGTCCTACTATCAATTTTAGAGGTTACCTGAAAAGAAATTCTTGTTGGGAAGTTTGCTTTAATGGTTCCTGTAATTACATCAACACTAGGTCTTTGTGTTGCCATTATAATGTGAATCCCAGCGGCTCTTGCCATTTGAGATAGTTTTTGGATATAATTTTCTATCTCCTTTCCAGCAACTAACATCAGATCAGACATTTCATCAACAACCACCACAATATAAGGCATAGCCAAAGTATGTTTTGCATTATACCCATCGATATTACGAACACCTTCTTTTGTCATAAGTCGGTATCTATTTTCCATTTCTTTAACAACCCAGCCCAAAACAGAGGCAGCTTTTTTGGCTTCTGTAATAACAGGACATAACAAATGAGGTATTCCTTCATAAGTAGATAATTCCAACATTTTAGGATCTATCAATATGAACTTACATTTATCAGGTGTGTGCCTGTAAAGAAGAGAGAGAATAATGGTATTAATGCAAACAGACTTACCCGATCCTGTGGTACCAGCTATTAATAAATGAGGCATTGACGCCAAATCGCCGACAACAGGAATGCCTGAAATATTTTTCCCAAGTGCGATTGGTAATCTAATATCTTTTTTATTGAAATCGTTGCTTGAAAGTATTTCACTAAGGTAAACATTTTCTCTGCTCGAGTTAGGCAATTCTATACCAACAGTACTTCTACCGGGTATGGTAGCAATTCTAGCTGATTCAGAGCTAGTATTTCTAGCGATATCATCTGAAAGATTAATGATTTTTGAAACTTTAACGCCAGCTGCTGGCTCAAACTCATTTAAAGTTACAACAGGTCCATGACTAACTTTTTTAATATTACCATTAACACCAAAGTCTAGAAGAATCTTTTCTAAGAATTCACTATCTATATAATCTTCGTCTCTCAGCTTTTCTCTCTCTTTTTGAGTTGGAATTTTTAATAAATCTAAAGCTGGTAATTTAAATTTTATCTTTTTACTATCAATTTTATTTTCATTTTTAATAAAAGGTAAGTCTTCCTGGATTAAGCTTTTTATTTCTTCCTGTGGTATAAATTCACTAATAATTTCATTTTCATTGGTATAGCTTTTTTCCTTTTTAGAAAATAAAAATTTAAATAATTTTTTAATTATTTTATAAAAAGAAGTAACTTTAAATTGAATACTAATTAAAAATACAATCAAAATTAACAAAATAAATAAATAATAAGAAATTTGTGAGTTAATATTTATTATAAAGGCTAGAAAAGTTGTCTCCAAATATTTTCCAACAAAACCCCCATTTCCATTAATATAAAGATCAAAGGTAGTGGGATAAAAAAAAGAAAAAAATAGCGACCCAAGCAACGAGTAAACTATAGTATAAAAGATACTTTCTATTACTAAGAAAATTTTTTTATTTAAAACGATATTTATTCCAGAAATTATAAGGCTAAAGGGAATTAGTAGAGCAATCAACCCGAAGGACTGAAAAAAAAGATCAGATGTAAAGCTACCACGAAAACCAAGCAAATTTTTGATTGTCGTATTATCTGGGAAAATAAAATTTGGATCATTAGGAGAAAAACTAGCTAATGATATTAGCAATAAAACACCGGCTATTATGATGCCTAGGCCTAAAATCTCAATAATTCTATTTATCCCAAAATTAATTGTATTGTTGGCTAGCTTTTTAAATTCCATAAATTAATTAATCAGATTAATCACTTTGTATCATCTAATTTTTATTGTTAAAATTAAAAATTATTATGAATGTATGTATTATAGGAGATGGACTAACCAGTCTATCTTTAGCTAAAAATCTTATAAATAAAAAAATAAATGTTCATATTTACCATGAAAATAAAATTCAAAAATTAACACCAAGCAGAACCATTGGTATATCAAAAAATAATTTTGAATTTTTTAAAAAAGAAATCTGTGAAATACCCAAGAGTAATTGTTGGGAAATAAAAAAAATAGAAATTTATTCTCAAAAACTTAAAAATGAGAATTTATTAAATTTTGAAAATAAAAAGAATGACCTATTTTATATGGTAAAAAATGATGAACTTTACAGATCATTAAAAAAAAAAATATTTAAAAATAAGCATTTCAGCAGAACAATAATAAAAAGCACCTTTAATGAAGAGGTGTTAAATAAAAAAGAATACGATTTAATAATTAATTGTGATCCAAATAATTTTATAGCCAAAAAATACTTTGCTAAAAAATTAGAAAAAGATTATTTTAATATTGCATATACAGCAATTCTTAAACATGAAAAAAAAGAAAATAATACAGCAGTTCAAATTTTTACAGAATTTGGTCCAATTGCATTTTTGCCTATTTCAAAAACTGAAACTTCAGTTGTATGTTCGTTAGACGTTAAGGATAGAAAATTTAAAAATATTGAAGTTGTAGATTTAATAAATAAAAATAACCCAAAATACAAAATAAAGAATATTTTTGAGTTAACTAGCTTTAAGTTAAGCTCTTCCAATTTAAGAAATTATAGTCATAAAAATATTTTGGCCTTTGGAGATTTATTACACAGAATACACCCATTAGCAGGACAGGGCTTCAATATGACCATTAGAGATATAAAGATTTTATCTAAAATTATACAAAGTAAAATTGAATTAGGCCTACATATAGATTCTTCAATTTTAAATGATTTTGAAAAACAAACTAAAAATAAGAACTTTGTGTTTTCAAATGGAATTGATTTTATTTATGAATTTTTTAATATTGAAAAAAACTCGAAAGGTAAAAATTTGACCAGTATCTTGAAAATTATTGGCAAAAATAATAATTTTAATAATTTTTTAATTAAATTTGCAGATAGAGGAATAAATTTTTAAACTTATTGAATAGTGGTATTATTGAAGTTGTCGTAATTATAAGTAGTTAAAATTTCAGCAATCTTATTTTTTCTTATCTCTAAATTTTGGCTTTCTAATAAAATTTGTTTTTCCTCCAATGAAAAAGGGGATGCCATAGCGAGAGCATTTATGGTTTCGTTTAAATCTTGTTTTTCTAGTGATTTCCAGTTGATAATATAACCTTTTTTTTCAAATAATGATTTTAAGTCTTTAAAGATTAATTCTAGATCAGAAAATTTTAACTCTTTTTTTTGAATATTTAAATCATCTTCATAATTATCAAAGGTGATCTCGCATGAACGGTAAGCTTTGTTGCTTTTAATTTCTTTAATTACTTTAAAGCGCGTTAAACCTTTAAGGTCTATTAAATATCTTCCATCAAAATCTTTAAAATTTGTAATTTTTCCCAAACAGCCAATCTCATGAAGATCAGGAATGGTGCTAAGCTTATTTTGTTTTGGTTGAATCAGGCCTATTAATTTATTAGTCTTCATACTGTCATTAATCATTTCAATATATCTTGGTTCAAATATATTTAATGGCACAGTTTTATTTGGAAAAATAATAAAGTTACCCAAAGGAAAGACGGGTATAATTTTTGGTAAATCTTGTTTTTTCATTATTTCTTTTAGCAAATTTTTAAAAATCTATATACTAATCAAAAACTTTATTATTGCTTGCAGTAAAAAAACCGTCTATTTATATTGTTTTTATAAGCGGGTCTAGCTCATTGGTAGAGCGAATCGTTGCCAACGATTAGGTAGAGGGTTCGATTCCCTTGACCCGCTCCATTAAATGCAAAATATATTATTAAATGAGTGATCTTTTAAATAAAAAATGTGTCCCTTGTGAGGGTGGAATTTTACCATTTGATATAAGTGAAATACACAAATATCAAAAAAAAGTAGATGGGTGGGATGTAAAAAAAAATAACAAAAATAATTTTTTTTTAGAAAAAAATTTTACCTTTAAAGATTTTATTAATAGTCAAAATTTTATTAATAAAGTTGGAGAAATTTCTGAAAATGAAAACCATCACCCTGATATTTCTTTTGGATGGGGGTATGCAAAAATTATAATAACCACACATGCAATAGAAGGGCTTTCTGAAAATGATTTTATTTTAGCAGCTAAAATTGATCAAATTTTTAGTGTCTAAAATGTCTTGTTTTAGAAAAAACTAATATTGTATTAGTTTGGTTTGCAAATTTAATTATTTCTTTATCTCTGATAGATCCACACGGTTGTATCACAGCGGAAACACCTGCTTGGACTAATTTTTCTATGCCATCTACAAAGGGAAAAAATGCATCAGAGGCTGCAACCACTTCTTCGTTAAAGTTTTTAAATTTGTGCATTTTATCAATTGCAATTTGGCAGCTATCAAGCCTACTAGGTTGACCAGAGCCAATTCCAACAGTTGTATCTTGGCTAGCCAAAACAATTGCATTTGATTTAACATATCTACAAACATTAAAAGCAAAGATTAAATTTTTTAATTGTGATTTGTTAGGTTTTTTTTTTGAAACTACTTTAAAATCTTTAATATTAAAATTTTTTACATCTTCAGATTGAGCCAAAAAAGCTTCATTAGTTGAGTTAAATCGAACTAAATCTTTTATTTTAAAATCTGTTGCATCTATTAAACGTAGGTTTTTTTTCTTTTTTAATAATTTAATTGCTGAAGCATCAAATCCGTTTGCAATTACAACTTCTAAAAAAATATTATTTAATTCTATTGCCAAAGCCTTATTTATTTTAAAGTTACAAGCCACTATTCCACCAAAAGCACTTACAGGATCACATGCTAATGCCAATTTATAACTTTTTAAATTATCTTTATGAATTGATACACCGCAGGGATTGGCATGTTTAACAATAACAGTTCCAGAGTTAGTAGGTAGTGATTTTGAAATAGTTAAAGCTGAAAATATATCGTTATAGTTATTATAACTCAATTGTTTTCCATGAATTTGTTCTAAATTTAAATTATGTGTTTTTGAGTAAACAGCAGCTTGTTGATGTGGATTTTCTCCATATCTTAATTTTTCTATTAAATTTCCATAAATAATTTTTTTTTTGGGAAAGTTATTATTTTTAATTTTATTAAAATAATTTGAAATCACCGCATCGTAATAAGCAGTTTCCGAGAAAGCTTCTAAAGACATTTTTTCTCTAAACGCTAAAGAAGTAGAACCATTATGTAAATTTATTTCATTAATTAGTTCGGGATACTGATTTGAAGAAGTGATAACGGTAACATCATTATAGTTTTTGGCTGCAGCTCTAACCATTGTTGGTCCACCAACATCGATATTTTCTATAATTTTTTTATGATTATTGGTTTCTTCTAAAGTTTTTTCAAAAGGGTAAAAGTTAACAATAACAAGGTCTATTTCGTGAAAATTATTATTCCTTAATTCTTTTTCATGTGATTTATTGTTTCTTTTACTTAATATCCCAGCATGTATTTTGGGGTGTAGTGTTTTAACCCTTCCACCAAGTATTTCAGGAGATCCCGTATACTCTGAGACTTCCAAGCATTTAAATTTGAGTTTTTTAATTTCTTTGTAAGTACCACCGGAACTTATTAATTCAATTTTGTATTTGGTTAGAATCTTTAAAAGATCTTTCAGGTTTTTTTTGTCTGATACAGAAATTAAGGCCCTTTTAATTTTTTTCATTATAGTTTTGTAATTTCCCACTTTATAGTTTGGTTTTCATCATTAGTCATTCCTGAAATAAATATATTTTGATTATCAGAGAATGAATTTTTTTTACCGAAATATAGTCCGTTATCGATATTTATAGTATTGTTATCAGAGTTAAACTTCCAGCCCTCACCATTAAGATCAATTAGTATTGATTTATTATCTTGAGTCTTCATTACTTTAACATTTGACTCTAAGTGAAATCTAATTTCAAATTTTAAATTTTTAATACCATTTTTAGAAATTATTTTGTCGTGACCTATAAACTTTATTTGTTCTGGATAAAACTCCACCTCTCTTTCATGAATAATACCATATTTTTTTAAATAACCATCATGGGCTGCATTAATTTTCCAATAATTTTTTTCAAATATAATATTTTTTTTTGATATCTTTAGCCCCTGCGTAATTTTAGAACCTCCACTTTTAGTTTTACTAAATTTACACGAAGATCTGTCATCTATAATTAGTGTACTGTGTATGGCGCTAGATTTTGACAAGTCATTTAATTGATGTCTATAGTTTTGAAAATATCCAGAATTACAAATTAGTTTTTTACCCTTTGATAATATTTCAAAGGATAAAGCGCCCGCTTGGTAATTTGATGAAAACTTTTTATCTGGACTAGCACCAACATCCATTATTAGAGAATTTTTTTTGTTATTGAGAATTACATACCCTCCTATTTCATTGTTTTGAGATTTAAAATTATATCCTAATTTCTTTAGATAATGATCAAAATCATTATTGTTCGTCTCATGATTGCCATTGAATAGTAGATCTACATTATTATTTTTCCAGGTAAATGCATAAGCTTGTCCCAAATAATAAATATTTTCGTTAATATGGTCTGGTATTTCACTTTGAGATTCCTTTAACCATTCTCGAATTAAAATAAAATATTTTAAGTAAAAATTTAATTGCCTTATATTTCTTGATTTTGGAAAACCGTCATTATCTAAAGAAAATTTTGCAAATTTTTTTAATAAATTTAACCCTTTGTCTAAATAATTGTCTTTATCTTGATAAGATAAACCAGCTAAAATAATGGCGGCACAACTTATCATTTTGTCATCAACCCACTCAGACCGCTCAATTTCATTGATTAAATGATTAATCTGTTTTTTTATAACACCGTTGAAATTATCTTTATACTGAGGGCTACCATCTTCATATGTAAGTCTGGCATTTGACGTCCACGCAATTATTCTTTTTGCTAATATATCTACTTCCCAACTTTTAGGGTTATATCTGTAATTCTTATCTATCCATTGCTGTATTACTTCTTGTATGTTTTTTTTTGAAGATTTCAAATCCAAACTAAATAACCAAAAAAAACTATTTAAATTTTTATAATCTTTTTCTTTTAAATTTTTATCATCCCAAATATTATTTAATGAATAGTTTTCGATATTAATTTTTTTTTTATCGTATTTTATAAGGGAATCCAGCAGACTAGGACTTGGTTGATATTCCAAAGAACTAATGATCGAAGGAGTAATTTTTTTATTATAAATATTTGAGCTTAAATATAGAGAACGAATTTTTTCTTTAAAAAAAATAAATGAGCTATTAAAAATCATTATTTTAACTTGATTTTAAAAGCTCTATATTTTTTTTTATATTTCCATTGTTATTTTTAAATATAGTTGTGCCAGAGACCAAAATATTAGCTCCAGCTTCAATAGCTAGTTTGTTATTGTCAAAATTAATTCCACCATCAATTTCAATATCAAATTTCAAATTCTTTTGATCTTTTATCTTTTTTAAATCTTTAATTTTTTCTAAGACTTCAGGCATAAATTTCTGACCGCCAAATCCAGGATTGACACTCATAATTAAAACTAAATCGATCTCATTTAATAAGTCTGTTATTAAATTAATTTTAGTTTTTGGGTTTAGAGAAACTCCTACTTTTTTGTTTAAACTTTTAATATGCTCTATTGAGCTTTTCAAATCCTCAGTAGCCTCAGGATGTATAGTTATAATGTCTGCTCCAGCATCTGCATAATCTTGAATATATTTATGGACGGGCGAAATCATTAAATGAACATCAAATGGCAGCTTTGTATATTGTCTTAAAGCTTTGATAATTGGTGGCCCCATGGTTAAGTTAGGAACGAAATGACCATCCATGACATCCACATGAATCATATCAGCACCACCTTCTTCTAGTCGTTTAATTTCATTTCCTAATTGACTAAAATCAGCAGATAAAATTGATGGTGAAATTTGTATTTTTTTCATTGAGTACTAATCTAGTAGTATCAATTTTAAATAAAAATAAAATTATTTTTTGCCAAATAGGTCGTATATCAGCCTAGAAATTTCGCTATCTAGTGGAAAAGAAAGCATTCCCATCTCTCCATAACCAAGAACTAGAGGCATTAAATAAAATCTTACCATAAATATGAACCATGCCACATAGAGAGGAACAAAAATTGGAATAAGAAAGCTTGGAGTAATAAATTTAAATAAATTTAAAACAGGGTTTGTTAATTTTACAAATATTTTCATAAAGAAAAATTCAGAATCCTCTCTTTGAAAAAGGTTCATCGCAGATCTGCCAATTAGAGTGTACATTACGAGCCCTAGAACATAATCGACAACATAAATATAAGTAGGTATTTCCATTTTTGAATTTTTTGAAGGATATTAAGGGGGCAACTTTCATTGCCCCCTTAAAGTAATTATTTATTTGTTTCCAAGTATCGTCTTACCAACCGGTATACGTGTCTCATCAAGCATAGCACTAACAGCTTTCCCTTCAGCGTTATTCTCGTAAGTCATCATACTAACAATAACCATTAGTATTAAACAAACAGGAGCTCCGATGATTCCAAAACGTAAGTGATCAATACCTAACCAAGGTGTCATAGCCATAAACTTTGGCCCAACATAGATTAGATAAGCTGTACCTGCACCAAGACCACCGATCATACCTGCAATTGCACCTTGTCTTGTTGCTTTTTTCCACCATACACCAAGTACAAGTGGGAAAAACAATCCAGACATTGCAAAATCGAAGGCCCAAGCAACGGCACCAAGGATACTAGTTAATCTTAATGAGGCAACAAATGCTCCAGCTGCTCCAATTACGATTAGTAGTGCACGTGCAACGATCAGTCTCTTTTGAACGTCAGCTTTTGGATCAATGATTTTATAGTATAAATCATGTGATAAAGCGTTCGCAATCGCAAGAACTAAACCATCTGCAGTTGACATAGCAGCAGCCATACCACCCGCAGCAACAAGTCCAGAGATAACATAAGGTAGACCAGCAATTTCAGGTGTTGCTAATACTACTACTCCAGTTCTCATAAACCATTCATTTAACTGAAGAATTCCGTCTCCGTTAAAGTCAGCTATGAATACTTGTTTGGCAGCAGTCCAATCTTGAACCCATTGAATAGCTTGTACATCAGCAATTGATTTACCAATAATACTAGTAGCTAAGTTTGGATCCATTAATTGTAACTTGGATAGTGTCGCTAACATTGGCGCTGTAGAGTAAAGTAAGAAGATAAAAAATAGCGACCATGCTACTGATTTTCTTGCAGATTTTACTGACGGCGTTGTAAAGTATCTCATTAGAATATGAGGTAGAGAAGCCGTTCCCACCATCATACAAATTACTAAAGAAATAAACTTCCATGCAGCCATAGCTCCACTAGGTACCTCAGAATGAGCAATTGAAATTGAGCTCAATCCTCCTGGTACTCCAGCAGCTTTTAGGTCTGCAGCAGCGTTTTTAACTAAACCAAATTGTGCTTCAAGTTCACCTATTCTGGCAACTTCATCACCTAACATTAAGTGAGGAAAAGGATTGCCTAATTTGGCACCCATCCAGAAAACAGGCAATAAGTATGCAACGATCAATACGATGTACTGAGCAACCTGAGTCCAGGTAACCGCTCTCATACCACCTAACATTGAACACATTAAAATACTTATTAGACCAACCCAGACACCTAATTCAAAAGGTACTCCAAGTGCTCTAGAAGCAATAGTTCCTGTAGCGTTAATTTGAGCCGTCACATAAGTGAATGATGCTAAAACCAAAACAATTACAGCACAAAACCTAGCTAGGTTTCCACCGTATCTTGTTCCAATAAAATCAGGCACTGTGTAACAACCGAATTTACGTAAGTAAGGTGCTAGTAGTGAAGATACTAAAATGTAACCCCCAGTCCAACCGACTAAGAATGCCATGTAAGTATAACCACCAAAGTAAATACCACCAGCCATTGCTACAAACGAAGCACCTGACATCCAGTCAGCCGCAGTCGCCATACCATTGAATACTGTTGGCACTTGACGTCCAGCAACATAATACGCATCAACTTGTATAGTTCTTGATAGCCACCCAATTACGGCGTAAATCACAACTGTAAAAGCCACAAACATAATACCTATCGTCTTAGCCGACATTCCAGCTTGTTCTGCTATAGCCATCAAAATGATGAATATCGCAAAACCACCTGTATAAAGACCGTAGATCTTAGGTAAGTTATCTGTAAATTTTCCCTTCATTTAGTTATCCTCCCTTTCGGCAAAACCAAACTCTTCATCAATTGCTTCCTGCTTGTTTGCAAACCAAAACAGAATAACAACGAAAGCAAGTAGAGAACCTTGTGCACACATATAGTACGCTAAAGGATACCCTAAGAAACTTGCAGAGTTTAAACTTCCACCAAACATGAAAACGACGTAACCGAAGAAAAACCACATAGCTAATGTAATAAACATTAACCCTTTGGTTTTATCCCAATGTTTTTCTTTGTTTGACATTTTTGTCTCCCTATATAGTTAAAGCAAAACATTACTTAAATTGAGGTGGAATGGAAGCCTAAAAAAATACTGCATAGGGGCTATTTTTTAACTTTAAAACAACTATAATTAGAAAAATGACTACAAAAGAAAGACTTAAGTTAAAAGATCTTAAACTTGGATATCTTAGAGAATATTTTTCACCCTTATTTAATTTATTTAAACCCAAGAAAAAAATTTCGAATATTACTGATTTAAAAGATTTTATTCATAAAAAATCTGCCTGGATAACCCAAATGACACTTTATGGTTATTTAAAAACCAGAATGGGAGCAAAATATATTTTAATGTTTGAAAATGAAATCTTTCTAAAGTCTGTTGAGAAGGCAAAATGGAATATCTACATGGTAGCCATTCAAGATTTAACGTTGTTTGCCTTGTCCTATCTAAAATCTGCTCAAATTTTTAATGCCACAGAAAATGCAAATGAAATTTTTAAAGAAATTTTAGATGCAGAAGGTGAAAATAAACTTCCGTTAGATATTAGACAAAAAGCAGAGAGTGATTTTACCGAAAGACTAAGTAAGATTAATTGGTTAACTCATCATAATTCTTTACCTTTCAATGATAGTGCTTTAGCCCTGTATCATTGGTCTCCAATTGCTGACGAATTAAAAACTTTGGATAGAAATATAGTATTAAATTCTATGATCTTAAAGTGGGATAATATTGAAAAAGAATTTAAGGAATTAATTAATTTTTAGATATTTTTTCTGTTATCAACTAAACTTTGTACAACACTTGGATCAGCTAAAGTGGATGTGTCACCCAATTGATCATGTTCATTAGCAGCAATTTTTCTTAAAATTCTTCTCATGATTTTCCCAGATCTAGTTTTGGGTAATCCAGGTGAAAAATGAATAATATCTGGCGTTGCAAGAGCTCCAATTTGTTTTCTAACCCAAAGCTTAAGATCTCTTTCAAGGTCTAAGTCTGATTTTTCTCCTACATTTAAAGTAACATAACAGTATAAACCATTGCCTTTAATATCATGCGGAAATCCAACTACAGCAGCTTCAGCAACTTTTGGATGAGCCACAAAGGCACTTTCTATTTCAGCAGTTCCAAGATTATGACCAGAGACAATAATTACATCATCAACACGTCCTGTAATCCAGTAGTAACCATCTTTATCTCGTTTCGCTCCATCACCTGTAAAATATTTCCCATCGACTTGAGAAAAATAAGTATCAATAAATCTTTGATGATCCCCATAAACAGTTCTCATTTGTCCAGGCCAAGATTGTGAAATACACAATCTTCCCTCACCAGCTCCCTTGATTTCTTTTCCATTTTTATCAACAATAGCAGGCATAATTCCATAAAACGGTTTAGTAGCTGATCCTGGTTTTAAATTCATAGCTCCTGTTTGTGGACTAATTAATATTCCACCAGTTTCAGTCTGCCACCACGTATCAACTATTGGGCATTTAGAATTACCTACTGTCTTATAATACCACATCCAAGCTTCAGGATTTATTGGCTCTCCAACAGTTCCTAATAATTTTAAAGATTTTCTCGAAGTCTTTTTAACGGGTTTATCACCCTCTCTCATCAAAGCTCTAATAGCAGTTGGGGCTGTGTAAAAAATATTAACTTTATACTTATCTATTATTTGCCACCATCTTGAACTGTCAGGGTAAGTTGGAATTCCTTCAAACATTATTGTAGTTGCACCATTAGCAAGGGGTCCATAAACAATATAACTATGACCCGTTACCCAACCAATATCAGCTGTACACCAGTAAATATCTTTTGGTTTGTAATTAAAAACATATTGATGAGTCATTGAGGCATAAACCATATAACCCCCTGTTGTATGCAAAACTCCTTTTGGTTTTCCAGTAGACCCAGAAGTGTAAAGAATAAATAAAGGATCTTCGGCATTCATTTCTTCAGGCTCACATTTACTTGATACGTCTTTAATTAAATCATCATACCAAACATCTCTACCTTTAACCCAGCTAACCTTATTTCCAGTTCTTTTTACAACTATGCATTTTTTAACATCGGGACATTTTCTTAAAGCCTCATCAGTGATTGCTTTTAGAGGAATAGTTTTTCCACCTCTAACACCCTGGTCTGCTGTAATAATATATTCAGATTTGCAATCATTAACTCTGCCAGAAATAGAGTCTGCTGAAAATCCACCAAAAATAATAGAGTGAACTGCACCAATCCTAGCACAAGCTAACATTGTTATCGCAAGTTCTGGGACCATAGTTAAATAAATTGTAACTCGGTCACCTTTTTTAATTCCTAATTTTTTTAGACCATTTGCGGCCCTAGAAACTTCAGTATGCAACTGTTTATATGAAATTTTTTTAGTATCTTTTGGATCATCACCAACCCAGATAATTGCCGTTTTGTCTTTTTTGTCTTTAAGGTGACGGTCTATACAATTAGCAGAAGCATTTAATGTTCCATCTTCATACCATTTAATTCTAACGGCCTTCTTACTAAATTTAACATCTTTAATTTTTTTATATGGTTTAATCCAGGTTATTCTTTTTCCTTCATTCTTCCAAAATATGTCATTGTTTTTAATCGAGTCAGAATATTTTTTTTGATAGGTCGCTTTATTTGCTAAAGCACTTTTTACCCACTCAGGTTTTGTTTTAAAAACCAGCTCTTTATCTTCAATTTTTTTTATAACTTTTTTTTTAGTAGGTTTGATTTTTTTCTTAACCTTAGACTTTTTAGGAATTTTTTTTTTAGCTTTAGATTTTATTTTTTGTTTTGGCATGAATTTTTTTTATTTAAATACTACCCATCTTATTTAAAATTTTCCAGCTTTTAGAGTCGATTGGCATAACAGATAATCTGCTCTGTCTAATGAGTGATAAATGGCCAAGATCTTTGTTTTTTTTAACTTCATCAAGAGTTACACTTTTCTTTAACTTTTCCTTAAACTTTACTTGAACAGCTACAAATCGTCCATCTTTGTCGGTTTTGTCTAAGAAAGCCTCTTTAATAACCTCAACGATACCAACAATTTCTTTACCGATATTAGAATGATAAAAAAAACATAGGTCTCCTTTTTTCATTCCCTTTAAGTTTTTAGCTGCTTGATAATTTCTTACCCCATCCCACGCAGCACCTTTAGCGCCAGCTTTTTTTTGCTGGTCAATTGACCAAACATCTGGCTCAGACTTCATTAACCAATATTGCATTATAATCTTACTCCAGCACCTTTTAAAAAAGCAGCATCCGCGTCTAAAGGCCATCTAGGTTTTGCCGGACTATCCAATTCACTAAATTGATTTAATTTAAATTTTTCTAATCCAACCATTGCAATCATCGCCGCATTATCTCCACACAAATTAATAGGTGGAAATATTGCTTCAAACCCTTCTTCTTCACAAAGGTTAGTTAAAACTTCTCGAATTCTTTTATTTGCTGCAACACCACCCGCAACTACAAATTTATTTTTATTTGTTGTGTTCATTTTTTTAAACTCTTCAAAAGCAATTTTACTTTTCTTATATAGTATTTGCTCAATTGTTTTTTGAAAAGATGCAGCAAGATCATATTTTTCTTGATCAGTTTTAATTTGTTTTGAGATTTTTAAAACAGCAGTTTTTAAACCTGCAAATGATAAATTGCAGCCACCTTTATGAAAAATTGGCTTGGGTAATAAATATTTATTTGGATCACCTTTTTTTGCGTATACTTCAATTTGTGGACCACCAGGAAATTCTATACCTAATAATTTTGCTGTTTTGTCAAATGCCTCACCTACAGCATCATCAATAGTTGTTCCTAGGCGTTTATAGTTTCCTAAACCTTGAACACTTAAAAATTGAGTATGACCGCCAGAAATTAAAAGTAATAGATAAGGGTAATTTAATTCTGAATTTAGTTTTGGACTCAAAGCGTGTCCCTCTAAATGGTTAACAGCAATAAAGGGTTTATTAAGTGAAGAGGCCATGGCTTTACCAAAACTTAAACCAACAGACAGACAAACTATAAGACCTGGACCTGCAGTTGCTGCTATAGCGTCTATATCTTCTATTTTTACTCCGCTTTCATCAAGTGCTTTTTTAGTAATTAAATCTATTTTCTCAATACGAGATCTTGCAGCAAGCTCAGGAACAACCCCGCCAAATTCTTTATGAATATTAACTTGGCTAGAAACAATATTTGATAAAATTGTTGGCACGCCTTGCTCATTTTCGGTTATGATAGAGGCTGCCGTTTCATCACAGCTTGATTCAATTCCTAAAATTATGGGTTTTTTATTCATTAAATTAGTTTTTATTAATAATACAATCTCAATATAAGTATGAAGTATAAAGCAAATAAATGAAAAATAGAAAAATTATTATAGGTTCAAGAGGAAGCAAATTAGCACTTATCTATGCTGAAAAGGCTAAAGAAAATATTCTAAGATATGCAAAAAATTATGAAATTGAAGAAGTAGTTATTAAAGAAATTGTAACTAAGGGCGATCAAATTCAAGATAGAAGATTATCAGAAATGGGTGGTAAGGGTCTTTTTTCTAAGACAATAGAAGTTGAACTGTTAGATAATAAAATCGATATAGCCGTGCATGCTTTAAAAGACATGCCTTCCGAAGAAACCAAGGGATTGTTAACTAATTGTTTTTTAGAAAGAAATGATCCAAGAGAAATTTTAATTAGCAGAGACAATAAGCATTTAAAAGATTTAGTTCCAAATTCAATTATTGGAACGTCTTCATTTAGAAGAGAGTTTCAGATAAAAAAAATAAGAAATGATTTACAGTGTAAATTAATTAGAGGAAATGTAGACACCAGAATAAGAAAACTTAATGAAAATTTATATGATGGGATTATACTATCTTATGCAGGAATTAATTCATTGGGCTTAGATAAAAATATATCTCAAACTTTTTCGACATCAGAAATCATACCTTGTGCAGGACAAGGAGTTATCGCTATACAGTGTAGAGATAATGATAACGAGTTAATTAAACTATTAAAATTAGTAAATCATAAAAAAACACACAACTGTATAAAAGCAGAAAGAAGTGTCTTAAAAATTTTAGAAGGAGACTGCGAAACAGCAGTAGGTGCTTTTGCAAGCATTGAAGGAGATAAAATTAATTTAGAGGTAGAGCTGTTTTCGTTAGATGGTAAAGATAGATTTTATTTAAAGTCTTCTAAGAGAATAGAAGAAGCTGAGGAATTAGGAATCGAGATTGGTAAGGCTCTTAAAAAAGAATCTAACAATTCTTATAAAAGATAATATGCATATTTTATTTACAAGACCATTAGAGGATTGCCACGAAATGATGTTAAAATTTCAATCATTGGGCAATGAAATATCTCATTTACCATTAATCAGCATTCAAGGTATAGAGCATAAACCCTTCAATTATTCTGAATTTAAAGGAATTGTTTTTACAAGCGCTAATGCTATTAAATTTTTGAACATAAAGAAAATTGATAAACAGCTAAAATGTTTTTGCGTAGGGAATGCTACTGAAAAAAAAGCAAGAAGTGCTGGTTTCCAAAATGTTTTTGCAGCAGAGGGAAATGTGAATAATCTTAAAGAATTAGTTTTACAAAACTTCAATTCTTCTGAAGGAAAATTACTTTACGTTAGTGGGGAAGTTATTTCTAGCAATTTAGATCAAGAACTAATTTTAGATGGTTACAGTGTGGAAAGAGTAATTAACTACAGGGCTAATGAAATTGAAAAATATGATGAAAACTTTATTGAAAAGCTCAAGTTAAAAATGCCAGACATTACCTATATTTATTCACAGAATAGTGCGATTAACTTTTTAAAGGTAACTAAAAATTATCAGTTAGAAACCCTATGGATGAATACTAATTTGATGTGTGTGGGTGAAAAAACCTCTGCAATCCTTAATGAAATAAAGTGGAAAAAAATTTTTCTTTTTAACCCTGGAGAAGAGGAATTTTTGCTATATAAAATTTAGCTATGGACATATTTAACAATTTTAGTGACTTATTTTTTTCAGTTTGGTCAAAAGGAATTCATGGAATTGATATTTTTCAAATATTAATTGGTATTGGAATATTTTTTATTTTTTTAATCTTTAGAGGAATTATCAGCAAAGTAATTATTAAAAGACTAGAAAATCTTTCTAAGAGAACCAGTAATAAATTAGACGATACTTTTGTTCATGCAATGGTGGGACCAGCAAGATTTCTTCCAATTGTGATAGGTTTTTTTATTGCAAGTTATTACATGTCTTTTGGAGAAGAGGGCAAAGTAGCCATAGATACAATTAACAGAACCTTAATAACTGTTTTAATTTTTTGGGTAATCCATCAAATTGTTGAACCTGTCTCTTATATCTTAAGTGGTTTAGATAAAATGCTAACTAGAGAATTAATTGGTTGGATTATTAAATCATTAAAAATTTTGATTTTCATTTTAGGCTTGGCAGCTGTTCTCGAACTTTGGGGAATAAAAATTGGACCAATTATTGCAGGACTTGGCTTGTTCGGTGTTGCTGTCGCTTTGGGTGCCCAAGACTTGTTTAAAAATTTAATATCAGGAATTTTAGTTTTAGTTGAAAAAAGATTTAAAATAGGAGACTGGATTTTAGTTGAAGGAACAATTGAAGGGGTTGTTGAGAAAATTGGCTTTAGATCAACAGTGATTAGAAAATTTGATAAATCTTTAGCGATAATTCCAAACTTTCAATTTGCTGAAAATTCAGTTGTCAATATTAGTGAAACAACTAATTGGAGAGTAAGATGGTCTATTACCCTTCAATACAACACAACTGTTGTACAATTAAAAAAAGTTAGAGAGGAGATTGAAAGCTATATTAATAAAAGTGAGGACTTTGATCAAAGTGTTGGTGTTGCTGTGAGAATTGAAAAATTTTCTGACAGTTCAATAGATTTGCTGGTTAGATGCTTCACAGCTAGCAATAGTTGGAGCGACTCGCTTTTGGTTAAAGAAAGACTAGCGATTGCAATTAAAGAAATAGTAGAAGGTAACAAGGCTTCATTTGCTTTCCCAAGTCAGTCAATTTATATCGAGAAAAAATGATAGCAATTTTTTATTTGGTTCTTCAAATATTAAAACTCTATTCCTATGTGGTAATTGCAAATGTAGTTATCAGCTGGCTTATTGCTTTTAATGTTTTAAATACTCAAAACAGATTTGTTTATTCAATTTTAGAAATGACCCATCGTCTAACAGATCCTATTTTGAATAAAATTAGAGGTTTTTTACCAAACCTTGGAACGCTAGATATCTCTCCAGTAATTTTACTAATATTGCTATGGTTTATAGAAATGTGTATGAAGCTATATATTGCGCCAATGATTTTTTAAAGAAACTTTATGATTTTAATAGATGGAAAAAAAATTGCAGCTGAACTTAGGGAAGAACTAAGACAAGAGGTTGTAGAGTTAAAGGCTAAACACAATAAAATTCCAGGACTTACCGTTATTTTAATTGGGGATATGGCCCCTAGTCAAATTTATGTTCGTATGAAAGAAAAAGCTGCGACTGAAGTGGGATTAAAATCTGAAGTAATTAGATATCCAGAAGCCGTAGAAGAAAAAATAGTATTAGATAAAATTGAAGAACTAAACAAAGATGAGAGCATATCAGGAATTTTAGTTCAACTGCCCTTACCAAAGCATATTGATAAACAAAAAGTTATTGAAACTATTTTACCTGAAAAAGATGTGGATGGATTTCACCCAATGAATGTTGGTAATCTTTCATCGGGATATGAAAGTTCAGTTCCTTGCACTCCTTTAGGATGTTACTTGATGATTAAAAAAATTGAACCAAATTTAAGTGGTAAAAAAGCTGTTATGATTGGTCGATCAAACCTGAATGGTAAGCCAATGGCTCAATTGCTTTTAAAAGAAAATTGCACAGTAACAATTACTCATTCAAAAACTAAAGACTTAAAAGCAGAATGCTTAGAGGCAGATATTATAGTTGCAGCAGTCGGTATTCCAGAACTTGTAAAAGCTGATTGGGTTAAAAAAGATGCAATTGTAATAGATGTTGGAATTAATAAAACTGACAACGGTATAGTTGGAGATGTTGCTTTTGAAGAGGTATCAAAAGTTGCAAGAGCTTTAACACCCGTCCCAGGCGGAGTAGGGCCAATGACTATTGCTTGCTTGTTAAAAAATACCATTGAGTGCTTTAAAAGATCTCAAAAATAATAAACTATATTTTATCAAAAGTGACAAAGTTAATAACTTTTTTATTTATATTTATCATTTATAATTCTCTAACATTTGCTATGGAAAAAAAACCTTATCATCATTTACCAGATGGAACTTTTAGAAATCCAGAAGGATCACCAGTAAGAACTGGAAAAGCAAAATTTTCATATAGACAATTTAGTCAGGAGAAAAAAAAAATAGATATGACTGTTCCAAAAGAACACGTTGTAGATAAAGAAAAAGTTTTATCTGATTTAGAAAAATACAAGAACAAAGATTACATTGCATGGATTGGTCATGCCACTTACTTAATTAAGTTAGGTAATACAACAATTATAACTGATCCAGTGTTTTCTAAAAATGCAGGTCCTTTAATTTTTGGTCCAGATAGATTTACCGAGCCTGCTCTAAAACTAAATGAAATTCCTAAAACTGATTTATTTTTATTAACTCACAATCATTATGATCATCAAGACATGGGAACTATAAAACGGTACCCATATAAAAATTCAAAAGTTTTAGTTCCATTAAATCTTGGAAAATATTTTACAAAAAATAAGTTTAAAGACGTAAATGAAATGGACTGGTATGAAGAAATCCAAGTTAATGATGATTTAAAAGTAACTTTATTGCCAGCAGTACATTGGTCGAAGAGAAGCCTAACAGACACTAATAAGTCTCTCTGGGGAAATTTCTTAATTGAATATAAGGGTAAAAAAATTCTATTTGCATGTGATACTGGTTATGGAAATATTTATAAAGAACTAGGTGAAAAATATGGTCCAATTGATTTAACAATGATCAATATAGGGGCTTATGATTTCAAGCCTATGTTTGATAAATCAATTTATCATACAACACCTGAAGAAGCTTTAAATGTAGCACAAGATTTAAAAAGTAAAAAAGTAATAGGGATGCATTGGGGTACATTTGTTTTATCTCTGGAACCAATTATGGAACCACCAGTAAGATTTAAGGCTAGTGCAGAAAAGTATGGCTTTAATAAAGAGGATGCAATTATCTTCAAAATTGGAGAAATCAACTCTTTAAAAGATATTCTCTTAATTAATTAATTTTTTTCCATTATCCACAAAGCATTTTCACTTAGAAAAAATATTTTACCATTAGCAGGGTGAACTTGAATATCCCTTATTCTGCCAATTTTGTTCTTAAAAATAATATCTTCTTGCACATTAGATAAGTCATTGAATATTAATTTTCTTAAGGATTGATCTTTTAATGAAGTGACTAAGGCATGGCCATTCCATTCTTTAAATTCATCCCCTTTATAAATGGTAATAGCACTAGTTGCTATTGAAGGCACCCAGTATTGAATGGCTTTAGTAAAACCCACTTGCCACTTAGGGCCAATAGGAATTCCAGAATAATTTTTTCCACCCCATCCAAGAATTTTCCAACCATAATTTTCACCTTTTTTGGCTTCCCCAAACCAATCACCACCCCTTGCACCATGGTTACTTATATATATTTTTTTATCAAAATCAGAGAATGTTAATCCTTGTGGATTACGAACGCCTATTTGATAAATTTCAGGTAGCCAGTCTGCTTTGCCTGTAAATTTCGGATTATCTTCAGGAATACTACCATCTAAATGTATTCTTATAATGCTTCCAGGATGTTTAGTTGGATCTTGTGCGATCATCCCTTGCCCTCTTTCTCCGGCTGATGCAAAAAGGTAATCATCTTTTATGGCAAGCCTTGAACCAAAATGATAACCAGATTGTATTGGTGGATTCGCTTGAAATATATTCTTAAAATCTAATTTATTTTTGTTAAAGGTTGCCTTAGCTATTGATGTGCTGGTTTTAGAAGAGCCTCTATCTTCAGAGTAAGAGATCCAAATATTATTATTCTTAAAAATTATATCTAAGAGACCTCCCTGACCATCAACTAAAAAATTAAGGTTATGTTCTATGGTGTTAATATTTTTGTTTATTAGATTAATTAATTTAATTTTACCATTTCTTTCGGTAATGAGTAATTCATTATTATTGATAAAGGTAGATCCCCATGGAAGCTCTAAGTCTATTATTTTTTTAAATTTAAAATCTTGGGAAAAAGCATTTGAAAAAAATAAGAATATTAAAATTAAGGAATAAAAAAATAAATTTTTCAATTTATGATAATTTAGATCTACCACCATCAACAGCAATTATTTGTCCTGTAATCCAAGAACTTTCATCGGTGATTAAAAATTTTGCAAGAGCTGCAGAATCTTTTCCTTCACCCAATCTTTTAAGAGGATGTGCTTTAGCAATACCTTCTGCAATCACAGGATTTTTTAACATAGGTTCTGCAATTTTAGATTTTGATAAACTTGGAGCGATACAATTTACTCTAATATTTGGAGCAAATTCTGCTGCCAAAGTTACAGTCAACCCTTCTATAGCAGCTTTTGCAGATGCGATAATGGAGTGATTAGCAAAACCTCTTTGAGCTGCAACAGTTGAAAATAAAACAATTGAGCCTTTATTTTTTTTTAAACTATCTTGATATCCTTTGATGGCCTCTATTGCCGAATAAAGGTTTAATTTCATACATTTATTCATGTCAGCTTCTGTAACCATTCTTAATGGTTTTAAATCAATAGAACCCACGCAGTAAGCAATACCTTTAATATCATTAATATCTGATCTTACTTTTTCAATAAATCCATCTTCTAAAACGTCAGCAACAGTATAAGTGCAATCCAATTTTTCTGCGACTGCCTTTACATCACTTTCATTTCTAGCAACTAGATGGACATCATTACCAGAATTTTTTAACTGTTCAGCCAAGCTAGAACCAACGGATCCTGTTGCACCAATAATAAGATATTTTTCTGACATATAATTTTTAATTCGTTATATTTAACTATGAAATTGTTTTTTATACTTGGCAATCAATTATTTCCATTAAAATACGTAGACCGCTACAAAAAAGACCATTTGTTTTATATGGCAGAAGATTACGAGCTGTGTACTTACGAAAAACATCATAAGCAAAAAATACTATTGTTTTTATCTTCTATGAGATCCTATGCGGAAACACTTAAAAATGATGGATATAAAATAACGTATTCTAAAATTGAAGATAAAAATTTTAAAGACAATTACTTAGATAAAGTAAAGAATATTATTATCACAAAAGAAATTAATGAAATTTCAAGCTTTGAAGTAGAGGACAAATTTTTTGAAAAAAAATTAAAGAGTTTTTTTAATACATTAAAGATAAAATGGAATATTATTCAAAGCCCAATGTTTTTGAATTCAAGGGAAGAATTTAAAAATTATTTGCATAGATCCAAAAAGCCATTTATGGCCACATTCTACAAAGAAGTTCGAAGAAAATCGGGAATATTAATGGGTGCAGATGGAACCCCCATAGGAGGGAAATGGAGCTTCGATGATGAGAATAGAAATAAATTACCCAAAGACATTAGTGCTCCAAAATTACCAAAGATTAATGAAACTAAACACACAAAAAAATTAAAGCCTATTATTGAAAAATTATTTACAAACCATCCTGGAAATGTAGATGATTTTTGGTTTGCAACAGAACTTGAGGACGTAAAAAAATTATTGAATTTTTTTATCAAAGAAAAATCTAATTTATTTGGTGATTATGAGGATGCAGTTGATCAAAAAGACAATATATTATTTCATAGCGTTCTAAGCCCCTATTTAAACTTGGGTTTAATAACACCCGAACTTATCATTGAAAAAATTTTAGAATTTCATAAAAAAAATAATATCAAGCTCAATTCTCTCGAAGGTTACATTAGACAAATAATAGGATGGAGAGAATTCATGAGAGGAATTTATCAAAATTATAGTGAACAAATGGAGACTAAAAATTTCTTTAAACAAAATAGAAAGATGAAATCCTCTTGGTATGAGGGTACCACTGGATTGCCTCCACTGGATCATGCAATTACTAATGCATTAAAATATGGTTGGTCACATCACATTGAAAGATTAATGATTTTATCAAATATTATGAACCTTTGTGAGGTAAAACCAATTTATGTATATAAGTGGTTTATGGAGATGTTTGTAGATTCTTCTGACTGGGTAATGGTTCCAAATGTTTATGGAATGGGACTGTTTAGTGATGGAGGAATATTTGCAACCAAACCTTATATTTGTGGATCAAGTTATATTTTAAAGATGATGGATTTTAAAAAGGGCGACTGGTGTAACACGATGGACGGATTATATTGGAGGTTTATTGATCGAAATAGAGAATTTTTTTTAAAGAACCCAAGACTTTCAATGATGGTTAGTGTTTTTGATAAAATGAAAGAGGAGAGAAAAAAATTAATTTTATCAGAAGCTGATAAATTTATAAAAGCAAACACAGTTTAGTGAAAAAAGAAAATCTACCCTCAAAGATTTGTATTAATTGTAAAAGACCTTTTGTATGGCGCAAGAAATGGAAATTAAATTGGGAAAGAGTTAAGTATTGTTCTAAGAAGTGTTCTGCAGTAAAGATTTAGATTAAAAAAGAAGTTTAAAATTTAAACAATGAATAACAAATTTTTTGAATGGGCGGGGGTTATTACTGCTATTTTATATTCATTGTTTGTCGCATTGAATATTGGGATTGAATTTCCTGGCTTTTGTCTATTATTATTATCTTCAATTTTAATTGGTATTTGGGCTTATAGAGGTCATCATAAAGGGATTCTTTTATTACAATTTTTTTATGCTATAGCAGGTATGATTGGAATGATACGTTGGTTTTAAGACTAACTTAAAACTTTCATGATTTATTTATCTTTATTTTCAATATCATTTTTAGCAGCAACAATTTTACCTCTATCATCGGAGCTTATGTTGGCGGGCTTAATTGCAACATCTAATTATGATAATTTATTATTGTTAATTGTTGCAAGTTTTGGGAATGTTTTGGGCTCTATTATTAACTGGATCCTAGGATTTTATTCAAGAAATCTTACAATAAAAAAATGGGTTCCTTTTAAAGGAAAGCAAATTGAAAACTCATCAAGGTGGTTTAATAAATTTGGAAAATGGTCGTTATTATTTGCCTGGGTGCCAATTATTGGAGATCCTTTAACATTAGTTGCAGGACTGCTTAGGGTTAAGTTTATAGAGTTTTTAATCTTAGTAACAATTGGTAAAGTTAGTAGATATTTTCTTATTTATTATTTAATTTGACAGTTAGATACAAAAGTGGTCATATGTGTTTGCGCTGAGTTAAGTTAAATTGCAGAGCGCGTTATAAATCCTGCTAAAGCGACGCTTCAACCACCGCTTTAGACAGGTGGTTTTTTTTTATCTTTTATAAAATCAAGCCGGGTATTTGAACCGTATTGTGCGCCCTGCATTTGCTTAAGCACTAAAAAGGAGAAAAGGAGTTAAAGATTTTAACCCTCTTGTTAGTTCTTTTAACAACTTTTCTCCATTAATTTGGAGAAAATAAATGAGTGAAAATATTTTAAAAGATAGGCTTAATAAAGGACCGGTTATTTGTGCTGAAGGTTTTTTGTTTGAAATTGAAAGACGTGGCTACATGTCATCAGGAGAATTTGTTCCGATGGTGTCTTTAGATCATCCAGAAGTGTTAGAAAATTTACACAGAGAATTTCAACACGCAGGATCTGATATTGTTGAAGCTTTTACTTATAATGGGCATAGAGAAAAAATGCGTGTTATTGGAAAAGAAGAACTTCTCGAACCATTAAATAGATCAGCACTAAAAATTGCAAAAAAAGTAGCCTTAGATACCCCTAAAGGATCTAAACCAAATTTGATGGCAGGTAATATTTCAAATTCAAATATTTGGAAACATAATGATCTTCAATCTCAAAAAGAAGTTGAAGGAATGTTTACAGAGATGGTTGGTTGGGCTGTTGAAGAAGGTGCTGATATGTTAATTGGTGAAACTTTTTATTATGCAGAAGAGGCTTTCAAAGCTTTAGAGGTAATGAAAAAAACAGGTTTGCCAACGGTATTAACCATATCTCCGATGGGTGAAAATAAAATGAGAGACGGAAAATCTGTTGTTGATACATGTAAAGAGTTAGAGCAACTTGGAGCAGATGTTGTTGGTTTAAATTGTTTTAGAGGACCAGCTACGATGTTTCCTTTTTTAAAAGAAATTAGAGAAGCAGTTAAATGTCATGTTGGAGCTTTACCAATACCTTACAGAACCAGCGAAGATTACCCAACATTTTTTAATCTACCGGACAGAAGTAATTGTGCTTGCCCATCGCCACATGGAAGAACGTTTCCAACAGCATTAGACCCACACTTTTGTAATAGATATGAAATAGGTAAATTTGCAAAAGATGCTTATGCATTAGGTATTAATTATCTAGGAGTATGTTGTGGAGCAAACCCAATGTTGATTAGGGAAGTAGCAGAGTCGATTGGTTTAACTGTGTCAGCAAGTAAATACAGAGAGAATATGGAAAATCACTTTATGTATGGAAAAAATAAAAGAATTCCAAAACACATGACTGAATACGGAGACAAAGCATAAAGTTCTTAATAAAATTTAGTTACCTAGACTTACTAAGTTTAGGTAACTATGTTACACAAGCTGATGCTTGAGATATTTATTCAAACTTTCTTCTTATACTTTATTGTTATTGATCCGCTTGGAAATACACCATTATTCTTAGCAGTAACTCAGAACATGAGTAGTCAACAAAGAATTAAAACTGCACTGAGTGCAACAATAATTGCAGCAATTATATTATTATTCTTTGCATTACTTGGTAGCTCTTTATTAAGTTATCTAAATATATCTTTTCCAGCATTCACAATTGGTGGAGGAATTATTTTACTTCTAATTTCCATGGAGATGTTGTTCGATAAAAGACAACAAAGAAAAGAGGATGACATTGACTTTAAATCGGAAAATGTAAGTGTGTTTCCTTTAGCAACGCCTATTATAGCAGGACCCGCTGCAATTACATCGGTTATTGTTTCGGTATCAGATATGGGTAGTAATTTTGCAGACCAATCTATTGGAATGGTTTCTTTAGCTTTAGTTTTGCTTTTAACCTTTCTATTTTTTTTTATAGGAACAAAGTTTTCTCAAATAATAAACAAAAAAGTAATTAGTGTTATTTCAAGAGTAATAGCAATTATTTTAGTTGGATTAAGTGTTCAGTATATTTTAGACGGAATAAAAACTTTTCTAGCTTAAAGTATTGCTCTTAAAGATATTTTAAAATACTATAAATTTTGTAATGAATATAATTGTCTTGCAACATATCAAGATTGAAGATCCAGGTTTTATTAAAGATTTAATGTTGGCTGACAACGTTAATTTAACGACCATAGAATTGGACGAAGGTGAACAAATACCAAATAATCTAACAAAATTTGATGGAATGTTTTGTATGGGTGGCCCTATGGATACTTACATGGAAAAAGAACATCCCTGGTTAATTGATGAAAAAAATAAAATTAAAGAGTTTGTTGTTGATCTTAAAAAACCATATTTAGGGTTTTGTCTGGGCTGCCAGTTGTTAGGTGAGGTGGTTGGTGGTAAAATTGTGCAATCTAAGTCCCCAGAAATTGGAATAATGGATATAAATTTTTCTAAAGAAAAAGAGAATGATATTTTATTCTCTTCTTTTCCTGAAAAAATTAAAAGCTTGCAATGGCACTCTTATGAGGTCGATGGTCTTGATGACAACAAAGATGTAACAATTTTAGCTTCGTCTCCGGTTACTAAATATCAAATTTTTAAATATCAAAGTCATGCTTATGGAATTCAATTTCATATAGAAATTAAAGATACAACAGTTAACGAATGGGGATGTGTTCCAGAATATAAGCAGGCTTTAGAGGATCAATTAGGTGAGGGAGCTCTTGATAAATTTGATCAAGCTGCAAAAGACAATATACAAAGCATGAATGACTACTCTAGAATTTTATACTCTAATTTCAGGGATAAAATTATTTCTAAATAATATTTATTTTTTTCTTCTTTTAAGGCCAAGCTTATCGCTATGCCTTAATCTTAGAATTACAATTGCAGATGCAATAAGAACTATTGCAACAGCTTCATAAACTAATGCAGAAGGGTCCATTTCTTTGCCTTGTAGGATGATAAATCTAGCTAATGCAGTGATCGCAATCAAAAGAGGTAGAGTTATACTTATAGACTGTTGATCCCAGAACACTCTAACCATTGCTAATACCTCTAAGTATAGAAACATTAAAAGTAGATCAGCCAATGTTACAGACTGATTTAAAAACATATTTTTAATTTCTATACCAACAGCAATAACTGTGCTTATTAAAATAATGCTTAATAGTGCAAGTTGTAGAGTTTTAGCAATTTTTTCCATTATTTAACCTTACTAAAAGGTAGCCACTTTTCAAACACTGATTTAGCAGGCCCATCATAAGGAATAGAATAAGAGTTGGTATTTGTTAAAACTTCAATACCTTTTGAAAATACAAAGATAAAGACAACCACAAAAACTATCACCATTATTTTGAAAGGATCAAAGTTTTTTGTTTCAAACACACTATTAGATTTTCTCTCGGCTTTATGAAATTGTTTAAAAGTCATATAGACGGCAAATATTAAACCAATATGTGCAACGTAGAGACCAGCCCAGCCAAAAGCAAATGTTGTATAAGAAAATATATAAAGACTAAAAACAGTCGTCCAAACAAAACTTAAAACTAGTAAAATTTGTAACCTTACTGACCTTGGTAAAGATCTTAAGTCATTTTTGCTATCATCAAATAAAATGTTAGCACTATCTTTCATCCAATTTTTTAAGGCTTCCATCAGACTAGATTAAATATTTTAAAGATTAAAAACAAAGGTCAAATTGTCCATTTCTAATTTAAATTAGCCTTTATTATAGCTTCTAAATTAGCCGAACTTTGTGCCCCTGAAACAACATCATTTCCAATTTCAAAGAAGGGAACACCATTAATTTCTTTTTCTTTTGCAATCGAGATAAAAGAATTAACTTTTTCTATATTATCTGTACTGAAAAAACTATTTATTATTTCTTTTTCAATATTAAATTCTTTTCCGATATTAATTAAAATTTTTTTATCTCCAATATTGTGACCCTCTATAAAGTACGAATGATATATTCTCTCTTTAACTTGATTGTGCACATTTGTTTGTTCAGCTAATTTTATTAATAAGTGAGAAAAAACTGTATTGGGCGTTTTCTTAATATTATTAAGATTAAAATTAAGACCTTCCTTGTTAGCTTCTTCGGTCATTCGGTCGTACATTGGTTGAGCAAACTCTTTACCACCAAATTTTATTTGTAAATATTCATTTCTATCAATTCCTTCTATTGGCATATCAGGATTTAATTGAAAAGGAATGTGTTCAATTTCAAACTTAGTTTCAGGAAAACTTTTTAGAGCTTTATTTAATTTAGTTTGACCAATAAAACACCAGCCGCAAATTGTGTCTGCAAATACTTTTATAATCATTTTTTTAATTAAACTTTGTAACTATTTTAGGTATATGATTTTTAAAATTAAAAAAACCTTTATTACAAAATTGCCAAGAAAACTGGTCTATTTCTCGATATAAAAACTCAATATTATTTAATTGATTAAGTTCTAAGTAATATAAACTTTCCCCAACAGTTGGATAAAGCGCATAAACTTTCTCATCAATATTTTTAATTTTAGAAATATCAATTATGTCTGAGGCAATTGATTTTTCTTTGAGTCTTTTTAGTTGGTCTTTAATTAAATGAGTTTTAAAATTTAACACATTATCACTTAATTTAATCTGTCTGTTTTCATTCTTATTTGAAACTATTAATATTTTTTTAAATTTTTGATCTTGAAAATCTGTAAATTCAAATGAGAGGCTGTTATCAAATATTAATAACACTTTATCTTCTAATAAAGCAGGATTACTGAAGCTCTTGTCTATAATTGAGTAATTTTTTTCTGTAGTTTTTGGTTCTGCTACTTCATTTATTTTTATATTTTGAAAACGATTATTGGTAAATTTTTTTATATTCCATTCGGTGGCTAAATAATTTTTTCCCTGTGTTTGAATTCCAGCAACCCATCTCCAGCCCAAAGTATTAGATGCAGCATCACCATCAAAGAGGTGTTTCATAAAAAATTCAGCTCCTAATTGCCAGGGCAAATTTAATGTAAAAATCCAAATACTTGCAAACCACATTCGAGCATGATTATGAAGGTAGTTAAAATTTTTAAGCTCATTTACCCACTCATTAAAACATTCAATATTTGAGTTACCTTCTATAGCGTCTAAGTAATTTTTATTATCTTTAAAGCTTTCCTTAATGTTGGTTAATTCTTTTAAATAATCACCCCAAACGTTTGGTCTTAATTCTAACCAACCTTTCCAGTAAACTCGCCATAAAACCTCTTGAATAAACTTTTCATTTTTAACAAATGAAAATTTTTTTAATGATTTACTAATAATTTCTATTTCACTTACTAAACCATGGGTTATATAAGGTGATAGACAAGAAGTATTATCTCTTTTTTGAGGACCCAAATCAAAGTTTCTTAACTTTGGATAATCTAAAAGGTTATTTTCTATAAAATAATTTAATTCATCAAGAGCCTCAACTCTTGAACCTTTAAAGTTCATAGCAAATTATCTTAATTGTTTTTTATGAAAATTTATAAATCTTTCTACATTTGATTTATTAAAAGTTTTATTTTCTTCGAAAGAAACTTTTTTCATTGAATAAGCATTACTTTTTGTCTGTCTGGACATTATCGTGATATTGCCTTTGTATAATTTAAGTTTAACAGAACCATTTACTTTATTCTTTTTAAGATCGACAATTTTTTGAAGTTTAAACCGTGCTTTTGAATACCAGTAGCCATTATAAATAAGTTCTGCATATTTTGGCATAATTTCATCTTTTTTATGCATAGTTTCCTTATCCAAAGTAACAGATTCAATGGCTCTATGTGCTGACATTAATAGAGTTCCCCCGGGTGTTTCATAAACACCTCTTGATTTAATTCCGATAAATCTATTCTCAACTAAATCCACTCTACCTATTCCATTCTTGCCAGCAACATTGTTAAGTTTTTCTAATAAATTTCCTGGTGATAATTTTTTACCATTAACTGTTATGGGATCTCCATTTTTAAATCCAATAGTTACAAATGAAGCTTTGTTAGGTGCCTTTTCAGGGGACACTGTTCTTTGAAAAAGAAACTCAGGAGCTGCATTTTTTGGGTTTTCTAAAACCTTACCTTCAGTTGATGTGTGATATAAATTGTCATCAATTGAAAAGGGTGGTGCTCCTTTTTTGTCTGTAGGAATAGGAATGTTATTTTTTTTAGCATATTTAATTAGATCTGTTCTAGAATTTAGTTTCCAAATTCTCCACGGTGCAATAATTTTAACTTTTGGGCCAAAGTAATGATAACCTAATTCAAATCTTACTTGGTCATTTCCTTTTCCAGTAGAACCATGAGAAACTGCATAAGCCCCAAATTTTTTAGCAACAACAATTTGACGTTTTGCAATTAAGGGTCTTGCAATGGAAGTTCCTAATAAATAAACACCTTCATAAATTGCGTGTCCCCTAATCATTGGAAAAACATAATCTTTTACAAAAGTATCTTTTAAATTTTCAATGATGATGTTTTTAACGCCAAATCTTTTTGCGTTTTTAATGATTTTTTTTCTATCAATTACTTGCCCCACATCAGCAGTATAACAAATAACTTCTGCATCATAGTTTTCTTGAAGCCATTTTAAAATAATAGAAGTGTCTAGTCCGCCAGAATAGGCGAGCACAATCTTTTTTTTAAATTTCATTTAATTAACTGCAGTTTGTTTTTGCAGCGTTATAGGCTTTAGTAAATCCTAACAATGAATAGTGGTCTATAGTTCGAGAGCCTTCTTCATTATGACCAGTGATCATAATTCTTGATCCACTTTTCATTGTGCTAATCATTTTATTTTCAATTTTACTATCAGCAATCCACGCAAAACCTTCTTGAGCAATATCAAATTTATAATTTGATTTACCTGAAGTAGCTGTAATTGAGTTTTGGCTGTTAAATTCATAGCCACCAGTAACGCTTATCTCATCATTTATTTTTTCAGCCGGTCTAAATGAAACAAACATCCTTGCTTCTCTAGGATTAGATTTTGGAGCCTGCAACACAGGAACTGATTGAGCAAAACAAACTTTACCTGTTTGTTCAATTATAGTCATTGTTTCCCAATCTTTAAATTTACCAACTTTTTTTATTTCTTGTGAATTTACACTTGTGGTAAACAAACTCATAAGAACTAAGATTATAAAATTTTTAATTATGGGCATGGGTTTGGATAAATTGTTTGTACTTCATTTATTTCTTTAATTATCTCTTCGCTTAAATTTATATTTACACTTTCTATGTTGGTTTTCAACTGTTCCATTGTTGTTGCTCCAATAATAACACTTGTCATAAAAGATTGTATTTCACAAAATTTTAAAGACATTTGAGTTAAATCAAGATTATGCTTTTTGGAAATTTCAAAGTATGCATCAACTGCCTTATTAGTATTAGGTTTTGCGTAACGAGTCCAAAAATCACCATCCCTCTCTATTCTAGAATCTTTTGGCATTTGATTATTTCTATATTTTCCAGATAAATATCCACTTGCTAAAGGGGAGTAAGCTAATAGACCAATTTCATCCCTTACTGAAATTTCAGCAAGACCAACTTCATAAGTTCTATTTAATAAATTATAAGGGTTTTGGACGGACATCATTCTTGGAAGCCCTTTTTCCTTTGATAATTCTAAAAATTTTGAGACACCCCAGGGTGTTTCATTAGATAATCCCACTTCTCTAATTTTACCGGCATCAACAAATTTTTGTAAATTACCCAAAACATCTTCAAATTTATTCCATTCACCATTATCTTTATGCTCATAGCCTAACCTTCCAAACATATTGGTATTTCTCTCTGGCCAATGTAACTGATAAAGATCGATGTAATCTGTTTGTAATCTTTTTAAACTATCATTTACAGCTTCAGTCATTTTTTCTATTCCGTAATTATTTCCACCACCTCTTAAGTAAGCCCTCATAGGCCCAGCAACTTTAGTTGCTAAAATAACCTTGTCTCTTTTATTTGTTTTTTTAAACCAGTTACCAATTATAATTTCAGTATGACCATAGGTCTCTTCTTTTGGAGGAACAGAATAAAGCTCAGCCGTATCCCAAAAATTTACACCTTGATCTAAGGCATAATCCATCTGTTCAAAACCTTCATTTTGAGTGTTTTGTTCGCCCCAAGTCATTGTTCCAAGAGAAATAGTGCTTACTTCTAAGTCCGTATTTCCTAATTTTTTGTAATTCATAAGTATTAACTTTTTAAGGTTTGTAAGACATCTTGAAATAATTGTAAAAGGCTATTATATATAAGGCATGGAATTCAATAAACAAAATATACTAAATAAAGTAAAAGAAGCTCAACAATCAACAGTAGTAATGGATGAGGGCTTAAGAGCCTACATGCTAAAAGTCTACAACTACATGGCTTCTGGAATTTTATTAACTGGACTTGTATCTTTAATATTTTTTAAATTATCTGTAGTTACAGATGCTAACGGATCTATTGTTGCCTTAACAAGTATTGGAAACACAATTTTTCTTTCAGGTTTTAAATGGGTGGTAATGTTAGCTCCTCTTGGAGTTGTCTTCTACATGAGTGCAAAAATTAATAAAATGGCAGCTTCTACTGCTCAAACAACTTTCTGGGTTTTTGCTTCATTAATGGGAATTTCATTATCCTCTATATTTTTAACTTATACAGGAGCCAGTATTACTAGAGTATTCTTTATTACTTCAATTACTTTTGGCGCAATGAGTTTGTATGGCTACACAACTAAAAGAGATCTTACAAAATTAGGATCTTTTTTAATGATGGGTCTAATTGGTATTATCGTGGCATCAGTTGTTAACATGTTTATGAAATCTTCAATGATGGATTTTGTTATCTCAATACTAGGTGTTTTAATTTTCGTAGGCCTTACTGCTTATGATACTCAAAAAATTAAAAATATGTATGTCTCAAGTGATACAGGTGAGTTGATGGGTAAAAAAGCTGTAATGGGTGCTTTAACTCTTTACCTAGACTTTATAAATTTATTTATAATGCTGTTAAGATTATTTGGTCAAAGACGTTAGTCTTTATTATTTCTTAAGGTTTTTCCAATTAGTATTTTTAAGTAAAATTTCTAGATCGAAATAATTTTTTAAGACCTTTCCATTAGAATCTGTAATTAAATATTTTAGATTTTTATTACTCGGCTTAAAGTTTTTGCAAATTTTATATAAAGCATTTTCTGCAGCATTTTTAAAAACACTGAAGCTTACCTGTCTACTTGAAATATTTAAGCCATAGTCTTTCCACGATCCTTCGGAAACCATTTTTGCATATAGGTCCAAAATAATCTTAAGCTCATTTTTTTCAAAAAATTGTTTTTCTTCTATTTGATTGTGAGGATTATTAATGACTAGTTTTAAGTTTCTATTCATCAAGTTTGTGTTTATTAATTAATGATATCTGAAATGCAGTAAAGACAAGAGTTATTGGTAGCATTCCCCATACCTTGAAGTTAACCCAAAACTCTTCAGTTTGTGTTCTCCACACACACTCATTTAAGAGAGCAAGCCCAAAGAAAAAATACATCCATCTTTTATTTAATAAATCCCAGCCAATATCTGTTAAGGCAATTGATTTACCCATAATTTTTTTAAGAACGGGCTCTTTTGTAAAGTATTTTCCAAAAAATAAAGCAAGAGCAAATAAAATATTTATGATTGTAGGTTTTACATAAAGAAAAATTGGATCATTGAAATAAATTGTAAGCCCACCAAAAAAAGTAATTAAAATTCCACTTATTAAAGGCATCATTGGTATTTTTTTTTCCAAAAACCAAACAACTACTAATGCAATTAATGTTGCAACTATAAGTGGAGGAATTGCAACTGCTAAGTTTTTATCATTATTGTAATAATAATAAAAAAATATAGCTAAAGGTCCAAAGTCTGTTGCAAATTTAAGAAATGATTTATTCACTTGAGACATATTAACATAATAAAAAAACATTTATATTTTTTTTATTGATTTTTATTTTTAAACCCCCATATTAATAATAATGGCAATTCAAAAAGCAAAATTTTCAATAGGTGACATTGTGAAGCATAAACACTTCGAGTTTAGAGGTGTGATTTATGATGTGGATTTTGAATTTAATAATTCTGAAGAATGGTATCAGTCTATACCAAAAAATGTTCGTCCTAGAAAAGATCAACCTTTTTATCATTTACTTGCTGAAAATGATGAGATTACATATGAAGCTTATGTTTCAGAGCAAAATCTTCTTATGGATGATTCAGAGGACCCTATTAAACACCCATTAATTGAAGAGATATTTTCTGGAAGAAAAGGCTCTAGCTACTTCAAGCCGTCTAATTAAATCTTTTTTCCAACACAATTAGCTCAAATCTTAGACACAGATTGTGAGTATATTAAATTATATTCTGATCAGGAGTGTTTAATAACGTTTTTATCATTATTGACTCCCTCTGCATTCTTGATCAGGATGACTTTCCATAATAAAAATTAAATTATCTTTTTTTAATATATATAATTTAACAATGTTTAAATATTTTGAGCCTAATAAAATTTTTGCAATAACTTCAAGAGCACCAAAATATGTTTTATTTTTATTTATAGTTGTTTTAACAATTGGTCTAACCGAAGCACTAATTCTTTCACCCGAAGATTATAAACAAAGTGACTCAGTCAGAATTATGTATGTGCATGTTCCTGCAGCATGGATATCACTTGGGATATTCTCAAGCTTAGCTTTATTATCAGTGGGAAGTTTTATTTTTAAAAATAAAAACTTTGCATTAATTGCAAAAAGCTTAGCACCCTCTGGTTTTGTATTTAATATCATAGCATTAGTTACGGGATCCATTTGGGGCAAACCTACCTGGGGAACTTGGTGGGCATGGGATGCTAGAATAACCTCTATGTTAATTTTAGCTCTATTTTATGGAATGTATTTATTAGCCTGGAGAATTTATGAAGATAAAGAACAAGTAATAAAAGTCACTTCTATAATAGCAGTTGTAGGAGTGGTTAATGTTCCAATCATAAAATATTCAGTGGATTGGTGGAACACGTTACATCAACCAGCTTCAATTAATATTTTATCAACCAACACAGCAATTCATCCATCAATGTTAGTCCCATTGGGTATTATGACTGCGGCATTTGCTCTTTTTTCACTACTTATTTTTTTGATGAAATATAATACAGAACTGATAAAAGTTAAGAATAAAGGATTAGATAGATTATGATAAACGAAATAATTTCAATGAATGGATATGGAGCCTACGTATGGTCAGCCTTTGCATTTACATTAGCTAGTTTTACAACTTTATATTTTGTAACTAAACTGCAACTTTCAAAAGAACAAAAAAGATTTGCATATAAGTTTGGTTCTCTAAATATTGAAAAAGCTAAAATTGCTAGACAACAAACTATTAATAACGAGATATTATCCAATACATCAAATATTTAACTAATAAACCATGTATGGTAAAAAAGTTAAATTACGATTTCTATTTTTGGTATTGCTTTTAACATCAGTAATTTTAGCAGTTTTTCTAATTCTACAATCATTAAAAGACAATGTTGTGTATTTTCAATCACCATCTGAAATCAATTCTTTAATTGAGCTAGAGAAGAAAAAGATAAGGATAGGTGGAATGGTTAAAAAAGAATCTGTTATTATAAATTCCAATGAAGTTAATTTTATTATTACTGATTTTAAAAATGAAATTAATGTTACTTATTCTGGTGCAGTGCCAAATTTATTTGCAGAAGGAAAAGGAGTGGTTGCAGAAGGGTTTTTAAAAGATAAAAATTATTTTTCCGCAACTAAAATTTTGGCAAAACATGATGAAAACTATATGCCACCAGAAGTTAAAGAAGCTTTAGGAGTTAAATAAATTGCTTGCTAATCAAATAGGGTATTATTCTTTAATTCTAGGGTTAATGCTTTCAGTTCTACTTTGTGGTGTTTCAATTAAAGATTTTAATAGAAGCAGTAAACAGATCAACCAAAATGTACTATCTTTATCTTTTCTGCAGTTAGTTTTTGTAATTGTAAGTTTTTTGAGTTTGATTTTGTCTTTTGTAAATTCAGACTTTAGTAATGAAACAGTTTTTAATAATTCTCACACAACCAAACCATTATTTTATAAAATTTCAGGAACATGGGGAAACCATGAGGGAAGCTTACTGCTATGGTTATTGGTATTAACTTTATTTATTTTTTTATTTTTAATTAAATCAAAGACACAGCCTAAAAAATATAGGATTTTAACTTTGTTATTTCAGCAAATAATAATTATTGGATTTTTCTTATTTGTATTGATGACATCTAATCCTTTTAATTATTTATTCCCAATTCCCAATGAAGGTCTTGGTCTTAATCCAATTTTACAAGACCCCGCATTAGCTATACACCCACCAATTTTATATTTAGGTTATGTTGGAACATCTATAATTTTTTCATCATCACTCGCTGCGGTTACGCAAAATTATGTTTCAAAAGAATGGGGCCAGCATATTAAAAAATGGGTTTTGGTTTCTTGGATTTTTTTATCATTAGGAATTATGCTTGGATCAATTTGGGCTTATTATGAGTTAGGATGGGGAGGTTTTTGGTTTTGGGATCCAGTTGAAAATGTTTCATTAATGCCATGGTTAGCTCTAACAGCATTATTACACTGCATTGTAGTATTGGAGAGAAGAGCCGCATTGAAATCTTGGGTAATTATATTATCCATTACAACGTTTACCTTAAGTATGTGTGGAACTTTTTTAGTAAGATCTGGAATACTAAATTCTGTTCATACGTTTGCAAATGACCCCGCAAGAGGAATTTTTATATTAATCTTTTTGTTTGTTCTAATTGTCTTATCTTTAGGAATATTTTTTATATTTCATAAAGAAAATAACAAAAATTTAAATAATTTTTTTTGGTTAAGTAGAGAAACTTCTATTTTAATTAATAATTGGTTTATGATGTATTTTTTATCTGTTGTTTTAATTGGTACGGTCTATCCAATTTTTCTAGATGTAATATCTAGTGAAAAAATATCGGTAGGCCCTCCCTTTTATCAAAAATTAATAGCTCCCTTTTTAATACCTTTTTTATTATTTATGTCTGTAGGACCAAAACTTAAATGGGTTAAATCAAAAGTAGAAAATAAATATTCACTGATTTTAACCTTTGTAGTTTCAGTAACATTAGCATTTTTTATAATTAAAAATTTAACAGCAGATATACTTTTTTATACGTTTTTAGTTTCGGCTGCTTTTTTTCTTTTCTTTACAACCCTGAAAGAACTTTTTATTCAAAAATTAAATAATACATCACAAGCTATTGCACATTTGGGTTTTAGCTTGTTAATATTAAGTATTTTATTCAATAGTATTTTATCATCTGAAATTATTACCAATATGAAAGTAGGTGAAAAATACAACTACAGCAAAGGTGAAATTTTTTTTAAAAAAATAGAAGAAAGAAAAGAAAGTAATTTTAACTCTATTATAGCATATTTTGAAGTAAAAGATCTAAAAGGAAGAATGGTTGAATTAAAACCAGAGATACGAATTTATAATCAACCTATAATAGTTACTAGTGAAGCAGATATAAAAACAACACTATTAGAAGATAAATTCATAGTAATGAATCTTGTTAAAGGCAATGAGTATTTTAATATTAGATATCAAGTAAAGCCTTTTATGGTCTGGATTTGGATTTCAGTTTTATTGTTAAGTTTTGGGGGTGCAATGGGTTTATTTAAAACAAGGACATGAAAAATAAAGGTATATTATTTATTGTAGTTGGATTTTTATGTTTTTGTTTTGTTGTTTTTTATAAGGGACTAAATAATCCAAATACTTATATACCCGAGACTAATAAAAAAAAAAATATCCCCGTTTTTAATGCTAGAGACTTTTATTCAGAAAACTACATTACTTCAGATAAAATTTTTGAAGAAAATATTTTTTATATTGTAAATATTTGGGCATCATGGTGTGTGCCTTGTAGGGTAGAGCATCCTCTATTAATGCAATTAAGTAAAAATCAATCAGTTAAGCTAATTGGATTTAATTATAGAGATAATTTTAATAATGCAAAAAATTTTATTGAGGAATTTGGTAACCCATATTCTAGAATTTTAATTGATAAAGATGGAACCTTAGGGATTGAATTTGGAGCTTATGGTGTTCCAGAAACTTTTTTAATAGATAAAAATAAAAATATAATAAAAAAATTTGTAGGCCCAATTAACCAAGAAATAGTAAACGAAATTAAATTAATGATTAAATGAAAATTTTAAAAATATTTATAATTTTATTTTTGTTTATGAATTTTTCACAGTTACATTCGAATGAAACTAATAATATTTTAAAAAATAAAATCTTAAAGAATATTCGTTGTTTGATTTGCCAAGGTCAGTCTGTATATGATTCTGAATCTGATTTTGCATCTAGTATAAAATTAATTGTTGATAGAAAAATCAACGAAGGATTAAAAGAAGAACATGTATATGAATTTTTGAGAGAAAAGTACGGTGATTGGATAGTTTATGATCCACAATTAAATAAAAAAACCTATATTTTATGGCTATTACCATTGTTGTTATTTCTATTTGGTGGTGCGATAATATATAAAAAAGTAATTATTAATAAAAATAACTAAACATAAATGAAAAAAAATAAACTAATTTCTAGAATTCTTTTTATTATTTTTCTTGGATTAATTTCTTCAATTGTAAATTCTGAAGAAAAAGATTCAAAATTTAATATTTATTCAGGGATGTTTGACTTTAGTGATACTGGAAAAAAATCAACATTAATTGGTTTTCAGCACCAAAATGAGGATTTAAATAGAGATACTTTCTTGGGTAATATTTCTTCAATAACAGGCGCTCTAGTTACTGCAGATTCAGCAGCCTATGTTTACACTGGTGTACAAGCCAATTATAAATTAGGTAAAATTAATTTTATCCCAAGTTTTACTCCAGGCCTTTATAGTAAAGGTAATGGAAAGGATCTCGGACATGTTTTGGAATTTAAAAGCGAAATACAAATTTCGTTAGATCTTTTTAGTAATAGTCAACTTGGTTTTTCTTATAACCACCTTTCTAATGCTAGCTTAGGAAAAAAGAATCCTGGGGCAAATAGCTATATGTTTAATTTCTTTAAATCATTTTAAATTAATTAATGAATTTAAAAAACTGTTATAATTTTAGTGACTTTAGAAAATTAGCAAAAAAAAGATTACCTTCAGCAATTTTTCACTACATAGATGGAGGTTCTGATGATGAGCAGACCTTAAGAAGAAATACGGAATCTTTTAATGACTGTGATTTAATTCCTAATATACTTGCAAGCGTTGGTAAGCCCGATCTTTCAACAACTATTTTTGGAAAAAAAATTAATATGCCTATTTTTCTTTCACCAACTGCAATGCAAAGACTTTATCATCACGAAGGAGACAAGGCATCTGCAAGAGCTGCTGAAAAATTTGGAACTTTTTATAGCATGTCTACTATGGCCAATAATACAATTGAAGAAATTGCAGAGATATCAAGTGGCCCAAAATTATTTCAATTATATGTCCATAAAGACCAATCTATAACTGATGATCTAATCGACAGATGTAGAGTTTCAGGTTTTGATGGAATGTGTTTAACCGTTGATACATTAGTTGCTGGCAACAGAGAGAAAGATCATAGAACTGGATTTACCACTCCTCCAAAACTTACTCTTAAAAGCTTAATGAGCTTTGCTATGAGACCTGAGTGGGTATTTAATTATTTTACTCATAAAAAATTTGAATTATCTAATGTTAAAAACAAAACAGACAAAGGAACCAATATTTCAAAATCAGTTATTGAATATATTAATGAGCAATATGATCCAGCTATGAACTGGAAAGATGCAGAATACTGTGTAAAAAGATGGAACGGCCCATTTGCTCTTAAGGGTGTGATGTCAGTTGAAGACGCAAAAAGAGCAATAGATATTGGATGCACAGCAATAATGATTTCAAATCATGGCGGAAGACAATTAGATGGCTCAAGATCGCCTTTCGATCAAGTTAATGCAATTAGAGAGGCTGTTGGAGATAAATTAGAAATTATTTTAGATGGTGGTGTGAGACGAGGAACCCATGTTTTAAAAGCACTAGCAGCTGGTGCAACAGCATGTAGTTTTGGAAAAATGTTTTTATTTGCATTAAGTGCTGGGGGTCAACCAGGTGTCGAACGTCTATTGCAAAATATGCATGATGAAATTAATAGAAACATGGTATTAATGGGCTGTAAGACTTTAAAAGAATTAGATAGTTCAAAACTAATTTACAGAAAATAAAATTTAAAAAGATAAAATGAAATTAGCAAAGAATTTAGAGAGACTCGGGACAGAATCGGCATTCAGTGTTTTAGCTGAAGCAAAAAAATTAGAAGCTCAAGGAAAACCAATGATTCATTTAGGTTTAGGTCAGCCTGATTTTAAAACCCCACAGCATATAGTGGATGCAGCGAAGAAAGCATTAGATGATGGTCATCATGGGTATGTTTTGTCAAATGGAATCTTAGAGTGCAGACAATCAGTTACTAGAAAAATTAAAAAACTTTATAACAAAGATATTGATCCTGAGAGAGTATTAATTATGCCAGGTGGAAAACCAACAATGTTTTATGCAATACAATGTTTTGGTGAGCCAGGAGCAGAAATTATTCATCCAACGCCAGGTTTTCCAATCTATGAATCAATGATTAATTATAGCGGATCAAAGGCTGTACCTTATGACTTAACTGAAGATAAAGATTTAAAATTTGATCCAGAAAAAATTCTGTCTTTAATTACAGATAAAACTAGGTTGTTAATATTAATTAATCCAAATAATCCAACAGGTAGCTTTGTTGAAAAATCAACTGTTGATGTCTTAGCTGAAGGACTTAAAAAACATCCACACGTAGCAATACTTAGTGATGAAATTTATAGTAGACAAATTTATGATGGAAAAGAAATGCCAACATTTTTTAACTATCCTGATCTACAAGATAGATTAATTGTTCTAGATGGTTGGAGCAAAGCATATGCTATGACAGGTTGGAGAATGGGTTGGAGTGTGTGGCCTGAAGAATTAATACCCCATGTAAATAAATTAATTATCAATAGTGTTTCATGCGTTAATGCTCCATCACAGTTTGCAGGTATTGCTGCACTAGATGGTTCGGATGAACCTATTCATGAAATGATGAAGGAATTTGATAAGAGGAGAAAATTAATTCACGAAGGTTTAAATAGTTTACCAGGAATTGAATGTAGTATGCCAGGAGGAGCTTTTTATGCATTTCCTAAAGTTATAGGAACAGGAATGAATGGGTCAGAATTTGCTAAAAAATGTATGCATGAAGCGGGAGTAGCCATTGTTCCAGGTACAGCTTTTGGTAAAACCTCTATAGATTATGTAAGATTTAGTTACGCAGCCTCTCAAGATAACATATCTAATGCATTGGAAAATATAAAAAAAATGCTAGGTTAGAACTAATGAGTGAATTAGTTCTTCCAAAGATTAACAAAGAAACGATTTCTAAAAAAGAATATATTTTTAAAAGTCTTGCAAAGATTATAAATCCAGAAAATGTTTTAAGTCATGCGGATGACATTAAGCCGTATGAAACTGATGCATTAGCAGCATACACACAAACACCATTAGCTGTTGTGATGCCAGAAAACACTGAAGAAGTAAGTAATATTTTAAAGTTTTGCCACAAAGAAAATATTAAAGTTGTACCAAGAGGGGCTGGCACTGGTCTTTCAGGGGGAGCCTTACCTTTAAATGATGCAATTTTATTAAGTCTTGGGAAATTTAATAAAATTATAGAAATTGATTTTGAAAATAAATGTGTAGTAACCCAACCTGGTGTAACAAACTTAGGAATAACACACGCAGTTCAACATAAAAATTTTTATTACGCACCAGACCCATCAAGTCAACTTGCATGTTCAATAGGGGGTAATGTTGCTGAGAATTCTGGAGGTGTTCACTCTCTAAAATATGGAACGACAACTAATAATATTTTAGGTGTTGAAATGGTAATGATGGATGGAACTATTTGTAGAATCGGTGGAAAAACTCTTGATCAAGAAGGGTATGATCTAATGGGATTAATATGTGGTTCAGAAGGATTACTAGGAGTAATTACAGAAGTTACAGTTAAAATTTTAAAAAACCCTCAAGTAGTTAAAGCAGCACTAATAGGATTTCCCTCGATTGAAGAAGGTGGAAATGCAGCATCAGAAATAATTTCAAGTGGAATTGTTCCAGCTGGTATGGAGATAATGGATAAAGCCTTAATAGAGGCGACGGATAATTTTAGTAAGGCTGGTTACCCAAGAGAGGCAGAACTTTTATTAATTGTTGAATTAGATGGAACCGAATCCGAAGTGGATGGGTTATTGAAAGAAGTTAGTGCTATTTGTGAAAAAAATAATTGTTCAAGTTTAAAATTAAGCAAAAATGAAAAAGAAAGATTGTCATTTTGGGCAGGTAGAAAAGCAGCATTTCCAGCGTGTGGCGCCATGGCGCCAGACTATTATTGTATGGATGGATCGATTCCAAGAGGAAAGCTTGCAGAAGCTTTACTAGAAATAAAAAAACTTTCTGAAAAATATAAATTACCAGTAGCCAATTGCTTTCATGCAGGAGATGGAAATTTACACCCATTAATAATGTTTGATGGAAGTGACAAAGAACAGCTAAGAAAAACAGAAGAATTTGGGTCTGAAATATTAAAAACTTGTGTGAGACTAGGAGGGGTTATAACTGGAGAACATGGAGTTGGAGTTGAAAAAAGAGAACTAATGTGTGAGATGTTTAATGATAAAGATATTCAACAACAATTAGATATTAAAAAATCACTAGATGAAAAAAATTTGCTAAATCCTGGAAAAGTTTATCCAATATTAAGAAAATGTGCAGAGGAAGGAAGGGTACATGTCCACAGAAATCAAGAAAAATTCCCACATCTTCCAAGATTCTAATAATACTTATTATCCAGAGGATGAACTACAAGTTTCAGACGTAGTTCAAGAGCTTTATAAAAAAAACCAACCAACGGAAATAATTGGAACGGGCTCTAAAAATTTTATAGGCAACAAGATACAATCAGCTAAAAAATTATCCCTTTCTAAGTTGTCAGGAATAGTCGAATATTTACCTGAAGAACTTTATATTAAAGTTAAAGCTAATACTCCATTAGAGACAGTTGAAAAGGCTTTAGAAAAAAACAATCAAGAGCTTGCTTTTGAACCTATTGATTTTGGATTTATAGAAAATGGAAAATCTAACAAAGGTACTATAGCAGGTCATTTAGCCTGCAATTTTGCCGGCTCTAGAAGATTTAAAGTGGGGAGTATGAGAGATCATATTTTAGGCTTTAGAGGAGTGAATGGCAAGGGAGATATAATCAAATCAGGAGGTACAGTTGTAAAAAATGTTACAGGTTACGATTTATCAAAACTTGTTACTGGATCTTTTGGAACCTTAGTTGCTTTAACAGAAATAACACTAAAAGTTTTACCTAAAAAAAAATTATCCAACACCATTACAATTCATACTGATGATAAAAAAATAGTTAATGACTTGTTTGAAAAAATATCCAGTTCAAGTAGTGAAGTTTCCGGTGCAGTCTATGTTCCTGAAGAACCTAAGGATGGAGATTATGATCAAAATAAAGAAATGGTTTTCAAGTTTAATGACTTAAAATATAAAGGGTCATTTTTAGCTTTAAGAATAGAAGGAGATAAAATCTCAATAGATGAAAAAATAAAAACCCTAACAAGCGAACTTGAGCTTAATAAATTAAATACAACAATTTTAGACGTTCATCAATCAACGCCATTTTGGAAAAAAATAAATAATCTTGAACTATTTAAACAAACTAAAAATAACTTATTAAGAGCAGTAATACCTCCTTCAAAAAGTATTAAGTTAATGCAGTACTTGGGGAGTAAGTATAAATATTATATTGATTGGTGCGGTTCAATATACTGGATAGAGGTTCAATCTAAGAAGAATACTAAGGTTGGTGAGATTAAAAATTTAATCAAGGAATTAGGTGGCTATTTAACCATTATAAAGACATCTGATGAATATAATTATGAAGAAACAATTTTTACAGTAGATGATACAAGACTTTTAATATCAGAAAAGATTAAAAAAAGTTTTGATCCTAAAAGAATTTTTAATCCTGGAAAAATGTATAGAGGAATTTAATGCAAACAAACTTTACTGAAAAACAATTAAAAGATAGTGACAATGCTGCTACAGAAAAAGTTTTTAAAAAATGTGTTCATTGCGGAATGTGTAATGCAACATGTCCTACGTACCAAATATTTGGTGATGAATTAGATGGACCGAGAGGTAGAATTTATTTAATCAAAGATATGTTGGAAAATCAAAAAAAACCAACAGCAAAAACAGTAAAGCATATTGATAGATGTCTATCTTGTTATAGCTGTATGACCACTTGTCCTGCCGGAGTAAACTACATGCATATTATTGATCATGGCAAAAAGTACATTGAAAAAAATTTTGAACGATCTTTTTTTGATAGAGCAATTAGAAATTTTTTATCAGTAGTCCTTCCCAATACTGGATATTTTAGACTAGCAAGTTACATGGTTAGATTAGCTAAACCTTTTCAATTTTTAATGCCATCAAAAATAAAAGATATGATGAATTTAATGCCAACAAGCTTTCCTAAAAAGACCATAAAACAAAAAGAAGTTTATGCAGTTGCTGGACAAAAAAAAATTGCAAGAGTTGCACTTTTAACTGGTTGTGTTCAAAAAGAAATTTCACCTCAAATTAATGAGGCAACCATTAGACTTTTAAACAGACATGGTGTTGAAGTTATTGTTCCTAAAAAGATTAGATGTTGTGGATCGTTAAATCATCATTTGGGAAAAGAAGATGATGCACACCAAGATTTTAGAAATAATATTAATACTTGGTATGAGGAACATCAAAAAGGTAATTTAGATGCTATTTTATCCAATACTTCTGGCTGTGGAACAACCATGAAGGACTATGGTTTTATCTTTAAAGACGATGAAAAAATGAAAAAAAAAGCTAAGGTAATTTCTGATTTAACAAAAGATGTATCTGAATATTTAAATGAAAATCTAAAACTAAATTTTAAATCAAAGGACAAGAAATATAAAATTGCTTATCATTCAGCATGCTCAATGCAGCATGGGCAAAAAGTACACAGACAACCCATGGAATTACTTTCAAAAACAAATAATGAAATTATGGAAATTCCTGAAGGACATATTTGTTGTGGGTCTGCTGGAACTTATAATATTTTACAAACTGAAATTGCTAAAGAGCTGTTAAACAAAAAAGTTAAAAACATTGAGAGTTTAAAACCTGATTTTATTTCGACAGGTAATATAGGCTGTATTACTCAAATTTCTAATGGAACCAAAACACCAATTTTACATACCATTGAGATATTAGATTGGTATACTGGTGGACCAAAACCAAAAATATTACAAAAAAATTAACTATGAATAAAATTATAATTACACGAAGATTGTTAAAAGAATCTGAAGACAAAGCTTCAAAAACATTTGATGCAAAGCTTAATGGTAATGATGAATTATATTCCCAATCAAAGCTTATTGAATTAAGTGAGGGGTATGATGCAATATTAACTTCTTTAACTGATAAAATGGATGAAGAGACCATAAACAAACTACCAGATAGCATTAAAGTGATTTCTAATTTCGCAGTCGGTTTTGGAAACATTGATTTAGAAGCAGCCAAAAAAAGAGGAATAGTAGTCACTAATACACCAGAAGTTTTATCAGATGCTACTGCAGAGATAGGAATTTTATTAATTCTTGGAGCATGTAGAAGGGTTCCGGAAGGTATTCAAGCTGCAAAAGAAAGTAGCTGGAGATGGTCTAGCGATTATTTAATAGGTAAGCAATTAACGGGTACGAGACTTGGAATTTTAGGCATGGGAAGAATAGGACAAAAAATTGCAAAAATTGCCAAAGCCTTAGGAATGATTATTCACTATCACAACCGATCAAAATTAAATGAAGAAAAAGAACAGGGTGCCATATATCACGATAGCATTAAAAGTCTTTTTGGAGTTTCAGATGTATTGTCAATTTGTTGTCCTGCTACAAAAGAAACAGAAAATTTAATTAATAAAGAAACATTAGAATATTTTCCAACAGGTGCGGTTATAACAAATGTAGCTCGTGGAGATATTGTTGAAGATGAAGCTTTAATTGATGCGCTAAATAGAAGAAAAATTTATGCAGCAGGATTAGATGTATATAAGGGTGAGCCTAATTTAAATCCAGGCTATCTAAAAATTAAAAGTGTTTTTATTTTACCCCATCTTGGAAGTGCCACCAAGCACACAAGAACAGCAATGGGTAATTTGGCCATAGATAATATTGATGAGTTTTTCAAAACAGGAAATTGCAAAAATAAAGTAAACTAGTTTCTTTGTAAGTTTCAAATATGAATAAAGTGATTCTTCCAAAAAAAAAGCGATAACTATATTTTTAGTATTTGCCCTTGGTTATTATATTTCTAATTTATTAAGAGCAATTACAGCAACTATTTTGCCTAATCTTATATCTGAATTTAGTTTATCAGCTGGTGATTTTGGACTTTTGGGAGGCGGATATTTTTTAGGTTTTGCTGCTGTTCAAATTCCACATGGATATTTATTAGACAATAAAGGACCAAAAAAAATAGTCTCTTATTTTTTAATTATAGCTGTATTTGGAATGATATTTTTTTTATTAACTTCTTTTTTTTCTTACCTATTTTTCTTAATAAAAATTTCTAAAAATTAATTTTAATTTAAGTGTTTGTAAATTGTAGTACGTGAAACACCAAGTTTTCGAGAAACTGCACTAATATTTCTAGTTTCTAAAAAGGCAGATTTAATTAAAATACACCTGTCTTCCTTAAAATTTTGACTTTTTATTATAAAAACAGATGAACCTAAATGATCAGAAATTTTTATTATTTTATTTTGTAAAAGTTCATTCGCAATTGAAGAAAATAGTTATAAAGAAATTGTAAAAACAAACCCAAATAGAGTAGGAAGAATAAGAGTTTTTGAAAATAGAACTTATTTATTGAGTGCGGTTAAGTTGGACAAAGCAAATTATATAGAAAAACTAAAATATAAATCTGATTGGTTAAGTTTATGGGCTAGCTTAATGTTTAGAAAATAAAATAAACTTACTACAATTCACGGTTGCATTATTTTTGTAACACCAGATTTTTTGCTTTATCATCAAGAGTTTTTGTATTCGATAAACTTTAATATTCTTTAGACTCTAATACTTAATTATGCATAACTCAAAAAGTTAATTAACAAATAATAATAGAGGAGAAATAATGATTAAAGATAAAAAATCTCTTAAGGTAAGTAAGTCACCTCCAAGAAGAAAATTCTTTGCTAAAGCAGCCGTTGCTACTGTTGTAGCTGGTGGATTTTTAGCGGGATGTGAACCAGCAAAAAAAAAAGCAGTTGTTGCTACCCAAGAAACAGTTAATTTAAAAATGCAAGCTGCTTGGCCTTCAGGTGCGAACATCTTTTTTGAAATGGCACAAGACTACTGTAACATGGTTAGCGATATGTCTGGTGGAACACTTAAAATTGATCTTCAGCCTGTTAACGCAATCGTTAAAACTTCAGAAATCGGAGCAGCGGTAAGTGATGGAATCGTTGATATGGGTCACTGGGTGACTGCATATTGGTATGGTAAAAACGCAGCTTCATCTCTTTTTGGAACTGGTCCTTCATACGGAATGTCATCCCAAGAAGTTATGGGATGGATGGAGTATGGTGGAGGAAGAAAATTATATGAAGAAACGTTAGCTAGTGTTGGATATAACTACACTGGATTCTTTCATATGCCTATGCCAGCACAACCATTTGGTTGGTTCAAAAAGAACGTAACTAAAGTATCTGATGTTGAGGGTATGAAGTATAGAACAGTTGGTCTAGCGACTAACGTTTTAACTGCTATGGGAATGGTAGTAAGACAATTACCAGGTGGTGAAATTCAACCAGCAATGAAAACTGGTTTAATTGATGCTGCTGAGTTTAACAACCCAACATCAGACTCACAGTTTGGAATGCAAGATGTCTCTAAACACTATCACTTAGGAAGTTTCCACCAATCTCAAGAGATGTTTGAAATTCCTATGAACACTAAGAGACTGAACAGCCTTTCGCCTGCTCATCAAGCTATCTTAAAAAACGCTGCTTATGCTGCGAATACAGATAACTACTTCAAAGCACTTGTTAGATATTCTGACAGTTTAGCTTCATTGATGAATGATCATGGTGTTAATGTTTACCAAACATCTGATGAAATTTTAGCTGCACAGCTAAAAGGTTGGGATAAAGTTATTGGAGAATTCTCTGCAAAAGACGCATTCTTCAAAAAGATTGTCGATTCTCAAAAAGCATATGCTAAAAAAGTAATGAAGTACTTATTGATGAATCAGCCTAATTACAGACTAGCTTATGAAAATGAGTTTGGTCCAATCGCACAAGTTAAAATCTAATTAACTTTTTTATAATTTAGGAGGGGGGGCTACCCCCCCTTTTTTTTAGTAAAGTTTTAATAAAAATTAGAGTATGGTATTTCAATCATGATGAGAACTTACATAAAATTTGCTGACACATTAAGTACATCAGTAGGTAAGGCTTTTTCTTGGTGTATTGTTATTTTGATGGGTGGAACTTGCTACGAAGTTACGATGGCATATGTATTTAATAAGCCAACGCTTTGGAATTTTGACTTTAGTATGCAGATGTATGGCGCTATATTAATGATGTCGGGCGCTTATTGTTTAGCAACAGAATCTCATGTTAGAGGAGATGTAATTTACAGATTATTTAAACCAAAAACACAAGGTTACATTGATTTAGTGCTTTATTTCATTTTCTTTTTTCCTGGCGTAATATCTTTGGCATTTTATGGGTACGAATACGCAGCACTTGCTTGGAAGATAAAAGAGACTAGCTGGAGTAGTCCTGCACAAATTAATATTTATATGGTAAAATCTTTGATACCAGCAGCAGGAATATTTCTAACTATACAAGGTGTGGCTGAAGTATTTAGAGCAATTATTTGTATTAAAACTGGACATTGGCCAGCAAGAATGGTTGTTGCGGAAGAAACAGAACAAATTTTAATGAGAACAGCACAAGACGAGGATCAAAAAGATGTTATTTAGTTTAACAAATCCAGAAGTTGCCATTTTAATGATGGGGCTATTTTTGTTTGCAGTATTATTGGGATTTCCAATTGCATTTACTTTAATGGCAATGGGAATAGGCTTTGGATATTATGCTTATTACGATCCTGCTTTAATGGATCACGTATTTGATAATAGGATATTTTCTTTATTTGTAAAAAATACTTATACCGTTATGGATAATAACGTGCTCACGGCTGTCCCACTATTTTTATTTATGGGATATTTGGTTGAAAGAGCTGGAATTGTATCAAAATTATTTTTTGCAATAAGACTTGCAGCCCACAGAGTACCAGCTTCAATGGCAGTAGCCGCCCTAATAACGTGTACTTTATTTTCTACAGCAACTGGAATTATTGGTGCTGTTGTAACTTTAATGGGCTTACTTGCTTGGCCTGCGATGGTTAAAGCAGGATATGATAAAAAATTTGCATCAGGAGTAATTTGTGCAGGTGGATGTTTAGGTATTTTAATACCGCCAAGCATTATGTTAATTGTCTATTCAGTAATAGCGCAGTTATCGCCTTTAAGATTATTTGCTGCAGCAATTTTTCCAGGACTTTTACTTGCATCACTATACATAGCTTATGCGGTAGGCAGAGCTTGGCTAGACCCCTCAATTGCACCCAAACCAAAAGCAGCAGATATTCCTCCAAGAGCAGAAATTTTAAAAGAAGTGCTAGTTTCTTTCGTCCCTCTTTTTGCATTAATAATGTTAGTGCTTGGAACAATTTTAGCAGGTATAGCAACGCCAGCTGAGGCTGCAGCGGCAGGAGCATTTGGAGCTATATTGTTATCTTGGTTTTACAAAACTCTTAAATGGCAAAGTTTTAAAGAATCTGTCTTTCTTACTGCAAAAACTACAGCAATGATTATGTGGCTATTTATTGGTTCTTGGACTTTTTCTTCTGTGTTTTCTTATTTAGGTGGTCATGAAATTTTTGAACACTTCTTTACTTCAATAGAGATAAATACTTGGCAGTTTTTAATTATTACACAAATTATAATTTTTCTTTTAGGATGGCCATTAGAGTGGACTGAAATTCTAATTATATTTGTTCCAATATTCTTGCCATTGCTAGAAGTATTTGATGTTAATCCTTATTTCTTTGCAATGTTAATTGCCTTAAATTTACAAACATCATTTTTAACACCTCCTATGGCTATGTCGGCTTATTATTTAAAAGGTGTTCAAAAGAAGAATGTTGAATTAATGGAAATATTTGCAGGAATTATGCCATTCTTGGGCATAGTTATATTTGCAATGTTCCTTATGTACATGTTTCCAGGTATTGCTTTATGGTTGCCAGAAACATTATTTGCAGATTAATTAATTTAAAATGACAGATATATTTTCTCTTACAGCCAATAAATTGGTTGAACATTTAAAGTCAGGTCAAATCTCATCTGTAGAAGCTTGTACTCAGTATATTGAAAGAATTGAAAAATTTGAAAAGGATGTAAAAGCTTGGGAGTATTTTGATAAAAAAAAACTTTTAGAAAAAGCTAAAGAAGCAGATGAGTATAGAAAATCAGGAAAACCCCTAGGTTCTTTGCACGGTCTACCAATTGCGGTTAAAGACATCATAGGTACCTTTGAAATGCCCACTGAATGTGGCACTAAATTAAGAAAAAAAATGCCAAGTTCACAAGATTCTGAGGTTGTTAATTTGCTTAAGATTGAAGGGGCAATAGTAATGGGAAAAACTGTAACTACTGAACTTGCTTATTTTCACCCTGGAAAAACCACCAACCCACATGATAATTCAAGAACGCCCGGAGGATCTTCAAGTGGATCTGCAGCAGTTATAGCCGCACATATGGCGCCATTATCAATTGGTTCTCAAACTAATGGTTCAATTATTAGACCAGCTTCTTACTGTGGAGTTGTTGGTTATAAACCATCTTATGGATTAATTTCACGTAGTGGAGTTATGAGACAATCTGATAAATTAGATCATATAGGAGTGTTTGGAAAGACAGTTGAAGACGTTGCCCTATTTGCGAAATCGTTAATTAAAAAAGATTTATTTGATTCATCAACCATACATTATGCGGCAGATGAAATGTTAAACGTTTGTAAAAAAGGACCACTATATGAGCCAAAATTTATTTTTTATAAAACTAAAAATTGGAAGAACATTGATAAAGAGTCACAAAAATCTTTTGAGTTCTTTATAAAAACTTTTCAAAAAAATATTGAAGTGTTTGATACTCCTTCTTATTTTGATGATATTCCAAAATATCATAAAATAATTCATGAAACAGATATGGCTAATAATTTTCAAGCTTATTATGAAAAATCTAAAAAACATCTTTCTAAAGAAATGATCAGTGCAATTGAAAGAGGCCTAAAGTACTCAGCCAAAGATTATGCTGAAGCTATAGATTTTATGAAGAGAAGCTACGAATCTTATAAAGAGGTTTTTGAAGATTACCACGGAGTGTTAACTCCATCATCAGCGGGGGTTGCACCGAAGGGTCTAAAGAGTACAGGGAGCCCAGAATTTTGTACTATTTGGACTTATATGGGTCTTCCAACTATTTCATTGCCTTTACTTATTGGTGCAAATAATTTACCATTAGGTGTACAGTTAATTGGAGACAAGCTAGATGATTTAAGATTTCTAGGTGTAGCTAACTGGCTAGAAAAAAATTGTAAAAAATATGCTAAATAAAATATCAACACTTTTAGGCACATGTCTTGCAACATTGTTTCTTATCGGTCTTGCAACAACTCTAACTAGATCTTCAATGATCAGTTTTTGGGATGTAATGCCAGTATATATTTTAATGTTAGTAGCAATTGTCATGATGTTTTACGAAGCTTTTTTCGATAAGAATTAAATCTTTCTTTAAGTGAGTAATTCTAAAAATAATTATTTACCCTTCTTATTATTATTTATTCAACCCATTTTTATGGCAAGCAATTTAATTGTTGCAAGAGGAGGTGTTGAATATGTGCCCCCAATATCTCTAGCTTTTTGGAGATGGACTGCTGTATTTTTAATATTATTGCCTTTTACTTATAGCTCTTTAAAAAAAAATTTTAAGTTCGTAAAACAAGAATATAAAAGAATATTTTTTATTGGATCAATGGGTTGTGGTGTTTGTGGAGCTTTCCCATTTTTAGCAGGTCAAACAACAACAGTTACTAATATGGGAATTATATATTCATCGTCTCCAATATTTATAATCTTAATTTCAAGTCTATTTTTTAAAGAGAAAATAAATTTTCTCAGAATTGTTGGTCTAGTTTCTTGTTTAATAGGAGTTTTTGCTATTATTATTAAAGGTGATTTATCTTTATTAATTAGTCTTAAGTTCACAATCGGAGACTTATGGATGTTAGCTTCCGCTGTAGGTTGGGCTCTTTATTCTATTTATTTATTTTATTGGAAAACTAATTTAAAGATCTTTGATAGATTTACTCTGATCGCATTTTTTGGCGTAATAAGCTTATTTCCATTTTATTTAATAGAAGAAGTTTTCTTTGTGAGAACACTCTTTAATACAGACTTTTTTATTTGGGTTTTATTTGCTGCTATTTCACCAGGAATTATCGCTTTTACTTTATATACAATGGCACAAAAAAAACTTGGTGCATCAATCACTGGTTTTACGCTCTATATCTTTACAGTCTATAGTGCCATTTATGGTGTTCTATTCTTTAATGAACAGCTTGAATATTATCATTATATAGGAACAGTGCTTGTTTTTGGTGGCGTATATATGGTTAAAAGAAAAGTTTAAATAAATTAAGCCACAATCTGACCAAATAATTCACAAATTTTAATTCTATATAATAAGCATGAAGAAACTTATTATATCTCTATTTATTATAATTTTTGTTACTAATTCAACTTACGGAGAAGAGCAAGATTATAATGCTGACAATCTTTTTCATATAGGGCAGATGAATTCTTATGATGAAAATTTCAGTCTTTATTTTAAAACTAGAGAAAAATCTATTTTAGCACGAGGAGAAAATTTTAATTACGTAACAGATTTTCCTCAAGATCTTTATATTTATAATTATAAAACAAAAACCTCAACTCCATTAATTTCTTATGAGTGGTTTCCATCACAAGCTAAATTTTTTTTAGAAGAATATGATTTTCCAGTTTTTCCAGAAGACTTTGCTTATTATCTATTAAAAGACAATAATACACTAATTATGATAAGTGCTATTAAAAATATTAATAAAAATTTTCAATTTGATATTATTAATAAAAGACTAAATGAATATTCCTCAAGTGGGAAATTTGAATTTATAATTTCATCAATTGCAAAAAATTGTGGTTACTCTCAATTAAAAGAAAATTATAAATGTAATTATTATAAGCCGTTAATTTCTAATAATTTAATTAATTAATTTGAGTAAATGCTTCGGCAAATTTTTCTGCGTTAAAAATTTGTAAATCATCTTCTTTTTCACCAAGTCCCAAAGCAATTATTGGAAGTTTATATTTTTTAGCAAGTGCCAATAAAATACCTCCTTTTGCTGTTCCATCCAATTTTGTCATTATTAAACCAGTAATTGGTATGATTTTATTAAATTCTTCGACTTGGTTGATGACATTTTGACCAGAAGTTGCATCAAGAACTAAAATTACATCGTGTGGAGCATCTGGATCTATTTTTTTAGTTACATTTGCAATTTTTTTATATTCTTCCATTAAATTTTTTTTATTTTGTAATCTTCCAGCCGTATCAATTAAAACATGATTAAAACCACCTTTTAACGCTTCCTCTATAGCTTTGTAAGCGACTGATGCGGGATCAGATCCTTGAGCAGATTTAGTAATTTGTACATCAATTTTATTAGCCCAACTTTCTAACTGCTCTATAGCAGCAGCCCTAAATGTATCACACGCAGAAAACATAACCTTACTACCATTAGACTTTAAAATTTTACCTATTTTTCCGATAGTTGTTGTTTTTCCAACTCCATTAACTCCAGATACTAGTACTGCATTTAGTTTTTCTTTTTTATTAAAAAAACCTTCATTTTCTAAAGGTTTCATTAAGGTGATTATATAATTTTTAAGAATTAAATTTACCTCATTCATAATATCTTTTTTGGGATCAATTTTTTCTTCAGCGATAATTTTTTTAATTTCTTCGGCTGCAACGAGCCCAACATCTGATTGAATTAAATATTCTTCAATTTGATCTAATGTTTTGTCATCTATTTCTTTTTTGATAATTATATCTCTTAAACCAGATGTAAATGCAGAGGCACTTTTTTTAAAACCTATTTTAAACTTATCAAAAATTCCCATTACAATTTAATATCAATATTTTTGATATCAGATACAGGTCCTTTCATATGAATACTATTTCTTTCATCAATAGAAATTGTTAGTCTTCCTAGTTCAAATTCTATATCTGTAGTTTTATCGACTAGTTTTTTAATATTACCCGCAACTGCTGTTGCACAAGCTGCCGTACCGCAAGCCTTAGTAAGTCCGGCTCCTCTTTCCCACACTTTAACTTTTATTAAATTTTTGTTTATAACTTTAGCCAGTGTTACATTACATTTTTCAGGAAAAAATTCGTGATTTTCAATTCTTGGACCAATATCTGCTAAATCAAAACTTTCAATATCATCAACAAAAAAAATTATGTGTGGATTGCCTACATTTACTGCAGTACCACCAATATGTTTGATATTATTTTTATCTATAATTTCAATTTTAAGATCTTTCGTATCCAACTGTTGACTTAAAGGGATTTCTTCCCAGTTTGTTTTTGCTATGCCTATTTCAGTATTTACTAAATTATTTCCTAGAATATTTGATTTTAGTAAACCAGAAGATGTCCAGACAGTTATTTCTTGTTTACCACTCTCTTTTGATAGAAAATCTGCAACACATCTAGTACCATTTCCGCAAGCACCAGATATACTGCCATCTGAATTATAGAACTCTAAGCCTGCATCTATTTTTCTATTTTTTTTAATTAAAATAAGTTGATCACATCCAATAAAACTACGATCACATATTCTGATTATTTGATCTTTGCTTAAATTGAGATCATGGCTTCTTTGATCAATAATTACAAAATCATTGCCTAAACCATCCATTTTAAATGCTTTAATATCCATATATAGATATTTAACTTATTTATTGACTTTTTGAACCTCTATTATAGGTTGTTGGCGTTTCCACAAAAACGTTAAATTTGTGGTGTCTTTGGTAACAAAGAGATCAACACTAGTCAGCGAGGCTTCGCCCACTAGTGCGATACTGCTATGCGTAATAAATATGTTTGAAAATTTAACAAATAAATTCGAAGAAATTTTTTCTTCTTTAAAAAAAGCACCCTCACTTGATGAAAATCAGGTAGATGAAGGTTTAAGAGGCATTAGACAAGCTCTTTTAGAGGCGGATGTATCACTTGATGTAGCTAAGGATTTTATAGCAAAAGTTAAGCCAAAAGTTTTAGGACAAGAGATAATCAGATCAACTTCACCAGGAGAGATGGTTGTTAAAATTGTTTATGATGAACTAGTAAGCCTTTTAGGGGAAAGTAATACAGACATTAATTTAAATGCAGTTCCTCCAGTTCCAATGATGTTAGTTGGTCTTCAAGGCTCTGGTAAAACTACAACTACTGCAAAATTAGCCAAATACTTAGAAAAAAATAAAAAAAAGAAAATAATGATGGTTAGTCTTGATGTTTACAGACCTGCTGCTCAAGAACAATTAAGATCTCTAGGGGAACAGAACAATATCTTAACGCTACCTATTATCGAGGGGCAATTGCCAACAGACATTTGCAGAAGAGCAGTTAGTGCTGCAAACTTAAATGGGGCAGAAATTATATTATTTGATACAGCGGGTAGAACGCAAATAGATCTTCAGATGATGAGTGAGATTAAACAAATAGAAAGCATAATTAATCCAACAGAAATATTTTTAGTTGCAGATTCATTAACAGGACAGGTTGCAGCTGAAGTCGCAAAGGAATTTAAAAATACTGTAAATTTAACAGGTATTGTTTTAACAAGAGCAGATGGTGATGCAAGAGGTGGTGCGGCCCTTAGTATGAAATATGTTTCTCAAGTGCCAATCAAGTTTTTAGGGGTAGGAGAAAAAATAGAAAATTTAGAGGTTTTTCACCCAGATAGAATAGCAAACAGGATATTAGGCATGGGAGATATTGTTTCTCTTGTTGAAAAAGCAGCCGAAGATCTTGGTGAAGAGAATATAAAAAAAGCAGAAGAGAATTTAAAAAAAGGACAATTTTCGATGGAAGATTATCTAACCCAGTTAAGACAAATGAAAAAAATGGGAGGGATAGAAGGAATCATGTCTTTTATGCCAGGTGTGTCTAAAATGAAATCACAAATGGATGCAGCAGGAATTGATGAAAATATTATTACTCAAAATGAAGCAATAATTTTGTCTATGACTAAAAAAGAAAGAGGGAACCCTAAAATCATTGATGGTTCTAGGAAAAAAAGAATTGCTAATGGCTCTGGAACAGATGCGGCCACTATCAATAAATTGCTTAAGCAATTTAAAATGATGTCTGAAATGATGAAAAAGATGTCAAAAGGAAACCTGAAGGGTATGTCTGATAAAGGAATACCTCCAGAGCTACTAAATCAACTTAAATAAAGGAGAAGAAATGCTAAAAATAAGACTATCAAGAGGTGGAACAAAAAAAAGACCAGTATACAAAGTGGTTGTAGCTGACAGTCGACGTGCAAGAGACGGAAGATTTATTGAAAAAGTAGGATTTTTTAATCCTCTTTTGCCAAAAGATAAAAAAGAAAGAGTCGGATTAGAAGCGGAAAGAATTAAATATTGGTTAAGTGAAGGTGCTCAACCAACAACTAGAGTTGCAAGAATTTTGGGTGAAAATAATATTATCCCAATGCCTGTAAACGGTAACAACCCAAACAAAGCTATTCCTAAAAAAGAAAGAAAAAAAGAAGGAGATGAAGCAGCAGCTCCAGCGGTAGAAGCAGCTCCAGCAGAGGCTCCAAAGGAAGAAGTAAAATAGTTAGATTCATGTGGCAAGCTCAAATCTTCACACTTTACCCTGATATTTTCCCTGGCCCTTTAAGTAAAGGGCTATATGGGAAAGCCCTAATAAATAAAATTTGGGATTTAAAAGTTATAAATATAAGAGACGCCGCGGAAGACAAGCATAAGACTGTAGATGACACTCCTTTTGGAGGTGGATCGGGGATGTTATTAAAAGCTGACGTTTTAGCAAAATCTATTGATCAAAATAAAAAAGAAGGTGAACGAATTTTTTATTTATCACCCAAAGGAAAAAAACTTGATCAAAAATTAGCTCTAGAACTATCGAGAGAAAAATCTGTAAGTTTAATTTGTGGTCATTTCGAAGGTGTTGATGAAAGAATATTATCAACAAGAAATATAGAAGAGCTTAGTATTGGTGATTTTATTTTATCTGGAGGAGAAACGGCATCATTTGTTATATTAGATAGCATTCTTAGGTTGTTACCGGGTGTCCTAGGGAATGAACAATCAAAGACAGAGGAAAGTTTTGAGAACGGACTTTTAGAGTATCCACAATACACAAAACCACAAATTTGGGAGGAAAAAAGTGTTCCAGAAGTGCTATTATCGGGAGATCACAACAAAATTAAAGGCTGGCGTTTATCACAATCAGAGGCTATAACACGCGACCGAAGACCAGATTTATGGGAAAAATATAAGAAAAACTAATTTAATAAACATTAATATGAAAACTATTGAAGAAATAAACCAATTTAACGTTAAAAAAATACTAGCTGAAAAAAAGATTCCAGAATTTTTTCCAGGAGATGTTGTTAAAGTTGGTGTGAGAATTACTGAAGGAAAAAAAGACAGAATTCAATATTTTGAAGGTGTTTGTATTGCTAGAAAAAATAGAGATCTAAACTCTTCATTCACGGTTAGAAAAATCTCATTTGGTGAAGGAGTTGAGAGAACATTTCCTTTATATGGAACGGTTATCGATTCAATCACAGTTATTAGACATGGAAAAGTTAGAAGAGCAAAATTATATTATTTAAGAGATAGAACGGGTAAGTCAGCAAGAATTACAGAAAAAATTAGAAAAAAAATAGGTATAGAGGTTGATGTTAAGCCAGAAACTGTAACAGAAGAAACTTTAGCACCAGTTGAAGTTGTAGCTGAAAAACAACCTGAAGTTCAAGCTGAACCAAAAATAGAAAATTCAGAAGAAAAAAAATAATTTTTTTTGGATGTCCTTAACCCTTTACGATAAAATCTGGAATGATCATTTAGTTGACCAACAAGATGATGGTACAGCTTTATTATTTGTTGATCGACATTTAGTGCACGAAGTAACAAGCCCACAAGCATTTGAGGGGTTAAGAAATTCAAATAGAAAAGTAAGACAGCCAAGCCTAACATTAGCAGTCGCGGATCATAATGTTCCAACCACCGATAGATCTAAAGGAATAGCAGATGCCGAGTCAAAAATTCAAGTAGATACCTTAGAAAATAACTGTAAAGAATTTGGAATTCAATATTTAGGGATGGATGATAAGAGACAAGGTATTGTTCATATTATTGGACCTGAACAAGGATTTACTCAACCAGGAACAGTAATTGTTTGTGGAGATAGTCATACAGCAACACACGGTGCATTTGGTGCTTTAGCTTTTGGTATAGGTACATCAGAAGTAGAGCATGTTTTAGCAACTCAAACTTTAGTTCAAAAAAAAGCAAAAAATTTTAAAATAAATGTTAATGGAAAACTTCCAATAGGTGTGACTTCTAAAGATGTAATTTTACAAATTATAGGAGTTATCGGTACAGCGGGTGGAACAGGATCTGTTATAGAATATGCAGGTAGCTTGATATCGTCTTTAAGTGTAGAGCAAAGAATGACAATCTGCAATATGACTATCGAAGGTGGTGCAAGAGCTGGATTGATAGCTCCAGATGAAAAGATTTTTGAATATTTAAAAGGCAAACCAATGTCACCCAAAAATGAAGATTGGGACAAAGCTATGAAGTATTGGGAGAGTTTAAAAACAGATGATGGAGCTAAATTTGATAAAGAAATCAATTTAGTAGCAGAAGATATTTTACCAATGATTACCTGGGGAACCTCTCCTCAAGATGTGATTACTATTGATGGCAAAGTACCAAATCCTGAAAATGAAAAAGATGAAGATAAAAGGAACTCGATAGAAAGATCCTTGAAATATATGGGTTTAAAAGCTGATATGCTAGCTAAAGACATTAAAATTGATAAAGTTTTTATAGGAAGCTGTACCAATGGAAGAATTGAAGATTTAAGAGAAGCTGCAAAAATATTAAAAGATAAAAAGAAAGCATCCCATGTTCATGCAATGGTTGTTCCAGGTTCAGGTCTGGTTAAAGAGCAAGCAGAGCAAGAAGGATTAGATAAAATTTTTATAGAATCGGGCTTTGAATGGAGAGAGCCAGGCTGCTCAATGTGTCTAGCAATGAATGCAGATAAATTACAACCAGGAGAAAGATGCGCCTCAACTTCAAATAGAAACTTTGAAGGCAGACAAGGAAGGGGTGGACGTACACATTTAGTAAGCCCTGGAATGGCAGCAGCAGCAGCAATCTCAGGAAACCTAGATGATGTTAGAAAATATCAAAATTAAAAATGAAAAAATTTAATTCACTTAAAAGTATTCCCGCATATTTACCAATAGTAAATATTGATACAGATATGATCATACCTAAGCAGTTTTTAAAAACGATTAAAAGAACAGGTCTTGGTAAAAATTTATTTTTTGAAATGAGATACGATGATAATGGTAATGACCTAAAAGACTTTGTTTTAAATCAAGAACCTTATAATCAATCAAAGATATTAATAGCGGGTAAGAATTTTGGTTGTGGATCTTCAAGAGAGCATGCGCCTTGGGCGCTAGTAGATTTTGGAATAACTTGTGTGATAAGTTCAAGCTATGCTGATATTTTTTACAGTAATTGTTTTAAGAATGGGATTTTACCAATAACGCTAGAAGAAGAAAAAATTAAGGAATTGTCCGAGTATTCAAAAAGAAAAGAAGAGATTTCGATAGATTTAATGGAAGAAAAAATCATTTTTGGAAATAGTGAAATAAAATTCGATATTGATCCTTTTAAGAAGAAATGTTTATTAGAAGGACTTGATGATATTGCTCTTTCGTTAGCAAAAAAAGAAAAAATTACCACATTTGAGAAAAATTTAAAAAATACTAAACCATGGATATTTGATGATTAAAATAAAAAAAAGAAAAATTTTACTTTTACCCGGAGATGGTATTGGCCCCGAGGTTATTCAAGAAGTAAAAAAAATTATCCAATGGTTCAATTCAAATAAATCTTTAGATTTTGAAATTGATCAAGATTTAGCAGGAGGTTGTTCTTATGATAAACACGGTACTCCAATTACAGATGAAGTTTTTTACAAAGCTTTAGAAAGTGAAGTTATAATGTTAGGAGCTGTTGGTGGACCAAAGTGGGATAATTTGGATTTTTCCAAAAAACCTGAGAGAGCATTATTAAAATTAAGAAAAGAATTAAAGTTATTTGCAAATTTAAGACCAGCAATTTGTTTTGAGCAATTAGTTGATGCATCCACTCTAAAGCCAGAAATTGTATCTGGATTAGATATAATGATTGTTAGAGAGCTAACGGGGGGAATTTATTTTGGTGAGCCAAGAGGAATTAAACCAATAGAAAATGGAGAGAGAAAAGGTATTAATACTCACACTTATACGACTAGTGAGATAGTTAGAGTAGCTAAAGTAGCCTTTGATTTAGCGAGAAAGAGATCCAACAAAGTAACTTCATGTGAAAAATCAAACGTAATGGAAGCAGGACAACTTTGGAAAGAAGAAGTTCAAGAATTACACGACAAAGAATACAAAGATGTGGAGCTAAGCCATATGCTTGCAGATAATTGTGCAATGCAACTTTTAAAGAACCCAAAACAATTTGATGTAATTGTTACTGATAATTTATTTGGAGACATGCTTTCAGACCAGGCTGCGATGTTAACTGGTTCATTAGGATTGTTACCATCAGCTTCGCTTGGGGCTAAAAATAAAGATGGTGAAATGCGTGCAATGTATGAACCTATTCATGGATCTGCACCTGATATAGCGGGAAAAGAAATTGCAAACCCAATTGCATCAATCTTAAGTTTTGCTATGGCGCTAAGATATTCTTTAGATTTGGATAATGAAGCAGATGCCTTAGAAAAAGCAGTTCAAGACGTTTTAAACGATGATCTTAGAACTAAAGATATTCTTTCAGCAGGGAAAAAAGAAGTATCAACATCAGTAATGGTTGATGCTATAATTTCAAAATTGCAATAATTAAACATTTATTCTAAAGTATACGGATGCCAAATTACACTGCACCAGTGGAAGACATGATGTTTCTTTTTGATAAATTAAGAAACAATAAAAGTTACAATGAAATTGAAAAATACAAAGAGGTTAATTCAGAATTAGTTAAAGATATTTTAGTTGAAGCAGCTAAAATAAATGAAAATTTAATCCTCCCATTGGCAAAATCAGGAGATGAAAATCCCACTATTCTTGAGAATGGTGTTGTTAGAACACCGCCAGGTTATAAAGAGGCTTATAAAAAATATATTGATGATGGATGGACTTCTCTTTCTTGTGACCCAAAATATGGTGGGCAGGGAATGCCAAAAACAGTAAGTGGGTTTTTTGATGAAATGCTTTCATCTGCAAGCCTATCATTTAAGCTTTATAGTGAATTAAGTATTGGTGCATATAATTGTATTAAACATCACGCTAAAGATGAATTAAAAGATAAATATCTTCCAAAAATTGTAGAAGGGAAATGGAGTGGAACAATGTGCCTTACAGAGCCTGTGTGTGGCACAGACCTAGGTTTGTTAAAAACTAAAGCTTTAGAACAATCAGATGGAACTTATAAAATTAGTGGACAAAAAATTTTTATTACCTCAGGTGATCATGATCTTACTGAAAATATTATTCATTTAGTTATAGCTAGAGCGCCAGATTCTCCTGCTGGTACAAAAGGTATAAGTTTATTTTTAGTTCCAAAATTTAAAGTTAATGAAGATGGCTCTATAGGACAAAGAAATGGAATTTCGACAGGTTCAATTGAAAGTAAAATGGGAATTAAGGGTTCAGCAACCTGTGTATTAAATTTTGATGAGGCAATAGGTTATATGATTGGACCAAAAAACAAAGGGTTAAGCTCAATGTTTACAATGATGAATCTAGAAAGGATAGTTGTTGGAATACAAGGACTAGGGATTTCAGAAATAGCCTATCAAAATTCATTAAGTTATGCGAAAGAGAGAAAACAAGGAAAAACAAATTATAGCAAATCTGAAAATGGAGCTGATTATATTATTGAGCATGCAGATATTAGAAAGTCACTTTTAAACATGAAATCAATTATAGAAGGAGAGAGAGCACTATGTTTTTGGCTATCTCAACAAACAGAAGTTAGTTTAAATCATCCAAATAATGAGATCCGACAAGAAGCCTCCGACCTGGTTTCTTTAATGACACCAGTTGTAAAGTCAATGTTTACGGATATGGGAATGGAAATCACCAGTGACGCCATGCAAATTCATGGTGGATATGGTTATACGAAAGATCAAGGTATTGAGCAATTGTATCGAGATAATAGAATTACACCAATATATGAAGGCACAAATTCAGTTCAAGCAGCTGACTTAGTTTTTAGAAAATTATCAAATAAAAATGGAAATATTATTAATAAATACTTAGATTTAGTTAAGGCTGAGTGCAATATTGATATTGAAGGTATTAAACCATTTGTGGATGATTTAAACAAATATTTAGAAACTTTAAAAATTTTTACTTCATGGATTGAAATAGGAATGAAAGATAAAAAAGACGATGTCAGTGCAGCCTGCAATGATTATTTAAAAATCTTAGGCTTGGTAGCAACAGCACATGCATGGATAAAAGTATTAGAAGTAAGTTTTCAAGATTATGAAAATAATAAAGATTTTTATGAAGATAAAATCCAAACAGCTCATTTTTATTTTAAAAGAGTTTTGCCAAGAATAGATAGTCATTTTAAAGCAGCAACAACAGGCAGTGACTATATAATGAATTTTAAATTTAATTAAAGATGAGCCATTACGATATTAACCTAGATAAAAATGACGCTAACTATATCCCATTATCTCCTTTATCTTTTTTAGACAGAACAAAAGATATTTATCCAAATTATGAAGCAATTGTTTACGAAAGCAGATCATACACTTGGGGAGAAGTTTATAAAAGATGTGTTAAATTTGCTAGTGCCTTAGATAAACTTGGAATTAAAACAGGTGATACAGTTTCAATAATGGCTTTTAATACACCAGAAATATTTGAAGCACACTACTCAATACCAATGGTAGGAGCAGTAATAAATGCGATCAATACAAGGTTAGATCCAAATACAATTAGTTATATTTTAGAGCATAGTGATGCAAAAGTTCTTATAGTAGATAGACAATTTCATGAAGTAATCGCAAAAGCTCTAAAGAATGTTAAAAATAAAATTACTATTATCGACATAGATGACAAAGATATAGATACCAGATCCTTTAAAAAAATAGGTGAACTTGAATATGAAAGTTTTTTAAATAGTGGTGATGAAAATTATGAATGGAAAAAACCTACTGATGAATGGCAAGCAATTTCATTAGGGTATACTTCTGGAACCACGGGCAATCCAAAAGGTGTTGTATATCATCATAGAGGCTCATATTTAATGGCCACAGGCAGTTCGGTTGCTTGGAATATGCCAAATAAATTAAACTTTTTATGTGTTGTGCCAATGTTTCATTGCAACGGATGGTGCTATCCATGGACACTTGCGATGTTGCATGCTCGTGTAGTTTGTTTAAGAAACATTGATGTCAAAAAAATGTTTGAATTAATTGATAAGTACGAAGTAACCCATTTTGGTGGAGCTCCAATTGTTTTAAATATGATTGTTAATGCGCCAAAAGAGGATCAAATAAAATTAAAAAGAAAAGTAAATGTTTTAACTGCAGGAGCGCCTCCTCCGAGTGTAATTTTTGAAAAAATGCAAAACTTAGGATTTGATGTGATGCACGTATATGGATTAACAGAAACTTATGGACACATGTTGCAGTGCGCATGGAATGATGATTGGAATAATCTAGATACAGAAAAAACTAATGAAATTAAAGCAAGACAGGGTGTTAGATATCCAAATACTGAAGGTGCTGTAGTAATGGACCCAAAAACTATGAAGGCTGTTCCAAATGATGGAAAAACAATGGGAGAAATTATGATTAGGGGAAACATCGTAATGAAAGGTTATTACAAAGATAAAGAAGCAACAGATAAAGCGATGGCTGGAGGATGGTTTCATTCAGGAGATTTGGCAATTACATATCCAGATGGCTATATAAAGATTCAGGATAGGTCAAAAGACATAATCATTTCAGGAGGAGAAAATATTTCTTCAATAGAAATTGAAAATACAATAGCAAAACATCCGGCAGTTTCATTGGCAGCGGTAGTTGCTAAACCAGATGAAAAGTGGGGGGAAACACCTTGTGCTTTTGTTGAATTAATTAATGATAAAGTTGCAACTGAAAAAGATATAATAGATTTTTGTAGAGAAACTTTGGCAGGTTTTAAGCTTCCTAAAAAAGTAATATTTTGTGAATTACCTAAAACATCAACTGGAAAAATACAAAAATTTGAACTTAGAAAAAAAGTTAAGGAAATAGATTGATTTTCGAAATAGAGGATAAGGAAGTTTTTGCTTCAGATGCAGGTAAAGATTTTGATAAGAGTAAGCAAACAGTAGCATTACTCCATGGAAGTGGTCTTAATCATATAGTTTGGTCTTTAACAGAACAATATTTGTCAAATCAAAACTATAATGTTCTATCTCTAGATTTACCAGGTCATGGAAATTCAGAAGGGCCATGCTTAAATTCAATTGAAACTATTGCAGACTGGTTAGAAAAAGTTTTTTATAAACTCGATATCCAAGAAATTTCATTAGTTGGTCATTCACAAGGGTGTCTTGAGTTAATTGAATATAATTTTAAATACCCAAAAAGAGTTAAAAACCTGATTTTTATTGCAGGATCCTATAAAATGCCTGTTAATCAAGACTTAATTAATTTTGCAAAAGCTGGTGACAACCAAGCCGTCAAGTTAATGATGAAATGGGGATATGAAAATTCCAAAAAATTTATAGGGGGTAACCCTGTTCAAAGAATAATTAATTCAGCACGAGATATTAGAGAAATCTTAGCGATAGATCTAATAGCATGTAATGAATATAAAAATGGTGAAAAAGCTTTAAAAAATATTATGTGCCCTACATTTTTTATTTTTGGAGAATTGGACAAAATGGTAAACCTTGAAAATGGGAAAGAATTTTCAAATCTTGTTCCAAACTCAAAACTTCATATTATTGAAAAATCGGGACATATGATTATGCTTGAAAATGCTTTTGAAATGAGAGAAAAACTTTCTGAATTTTTAAAAAAATGAAAAATTACTCAATCACAAAATCTAGAAGAATAAGGAGCACGCCCTATACCTCAAGAATAGAAGAGCAAGGAGTTACTGCTTATACAGTTTATAACCATATGTTATTGCCAGCAGCCTTTGGTTCAATTGAAGATGGATATCAACATTTAAAGGAACATGTTCAAGTATGGGATGTTGCAGCTCAGAGACAGGTTGAAATTTCAGGAAAAGATTCTGCAAAACTAGTTCAGCTAATGACGTGCAGAGATTTATCAAAATCAAAAGTAGGTAGATGTTATTATTGTCCAATAATAGATGATTTAGGAAATTTGGTTAATGATCCGGTTATTTTAAAAATAGCAGAAGATAAATGGTGGATATCAATCGCAGATTCTGATGTGCTATTTTATGCAAAAGGCCTAGCGTCTGGATATAAATTTGAAGTTAATATTATTGAGCCAATAGTAGATATAATTGCGATACAGGGACCTAAATCTTTTTCATTAATGGAAAATTTTTTTGGAAGTAAAATAACTGAATTAAAGTTTTTTGGTTTTGATTATTTTGACTTTGAGGGTGAAAAACATTTAATAGCAAGATCTGGTTGGTCAAAACAAGGAGGATTTGAAGTTTATGTTCAAAATCCAGAGTTAGGTCAAAAGTTATATGACAAGCTATTTGAAGTCGGAAAAGAATTTAATGTAAAGCCAGGTTGTCCAAATTTAATTGAAAGAATTGAGAGTGCGCTACTGTCTTATGGTAATGATTTTGATAATAATGACAACCCTTTTGAATGTGGTTTTGATAAGTATGTTTCTTTAGATAGTGAAGTTGTTTTTTTAGGTAAAGAAAAATTAAAAAAGATTAAGTCTGAAGGAGTTGTTAAAAAATTAAGAGGTGTCAAAATTGATTTAAAAGAAATTAGATTAACTTCATCCAAGAATATTTATGACACTAACAATGTTTTAATTGGAGAGTTAAGATCTGCAACCTATTCTCCTCAATTTAAACAGGTAATAGGAATTGCCATGATTAAAAAACCTTTTTGGGAAAACTCTCAATCCTTTAAGATTGATATAAATGGCAACACTTTTAACGGAAAAGTTTGCGATTTACCCTTCATCTAGTATAAAAGCCTAATAGTATCATGAATATAGCAATTGTAGGAGCCACAGGTAATGTTGGGAGAAAAATTCTCGAAGTACTAGAGAGAAAAAAACTTAATATTACGGCGTTATATTTGGTTGCATCAGCCAGAAGTGCTGGTCAAAAAATAATTTTTAATGGTAAGGAGCATGAAGTTTTCAATCTTGAAACTTTTGATTTTTCAAAAATTAAAATTACCTTTTTTGCTGCTGGAGGTAAAATTTCAGAAAAGTATGCACCAGTAGCTGCAAAACATTCAATTGTTATAGATAATTCTAGTTTTTATAGAATGGATCCAGATGTACCTTTAATTGTACCTCAAGTAAATCCTGAAGCTATTAATAGTATGAAAAAAAATATTATAGCAAATCCAAACTGTTCTACTGCACAACTGGTTATTGTCCTTAAACCATTGCATGATTTATTTAAAATTCAAAGAGTAGTTGTGTCTACTTATCAATCAGTTTCTGGCGGTGGAAAAAGTCCCATGGATGAATTAATTGAGCAAACAAAACTATCTTTAAATAACGAAAAAATTAACCCTAAAAACTTTACTAAACAAATAGCCTTTAATGCAATTCCTCATATTGATGTTTTTACAGATGATGGGTACACCAAAGAAGAATTAAAAATGACAAACGAAACGAAAAAAATTCTTGATGAAAAGATTGAATTAACAGCAACATGTGTAAGAATTCCTGTTATGGTTTCCCATTCGGAATCAGTAAATATTCAATTTGAAAAACCATTTTCTTTAGAAAAAGTTAGAGATGTACTTAGTAAAGCTGAAGGATGTGAAGTTTATGATTTAAGAGAGGATGGGGGTTATATCACACCGATAGAAGCAGAAGGTAAAAATGCAACCTATATTTCTAGAATAAGGGAAGACAAAACTAATAAAAATTCATTAAACTTATGGATTGTTTCTGATAATTTACTTAGAGGTGCTGCATTGAACGCAGTTGAAATTGCTGAAACTTTAATTACAAATAATCCTAATGGAAAATAATAATCCTTTATCACCTCATATACAAATCTATAGATGGCACATCTCATCTTTAGTTTCGATTTCGCATAGAATTACAGGTGTTATCAATATAATTGCGATTACAATTATATGTGCTTGGGTAGCTTCTTTATTATTAGGAGAGATAAGTTATGAGTTCACTAAAGTTTTCTTACAGTCTATTTTTGGAAAATTTATAATACTAGGACTAACTTGGTCTTTTAGCTTTCAAATACTTAGCGAAATAAGACATTTAATTATGGACCTAGGATATGGTTTTGAATTGAAAACCACAAAGATTACTGGCCTAGCTGTAATTATTGGTTCATTTATATTAACAATTTTAATTTATCTTTTGGGAAAATAATTTTTTATGAATGGAGTAACTAAAAAATGGGTATTTTTAAAAGCAAGTTCGGTTATTTTAGTTCCTTTAATGTCTTGGTTTATTATAAATTTAGTAGGTATTTTTGATAAAGATTATGCTGAAGTGTTAAGTTTTTTTTCAACACAATCATCCAAAATATTATTTTCATTATTTCTAATATTTGCATTCTTCTTCTCCAATTTAAGTATTAGTGAGGTATTTGAAGATTATATACAGGATGAAAAAACCAAAAATGCCGCAAACAAAGTTTTAAGAATATTTGCTATAGTAGTTCCTCTAATTACAATTATTATTATATTTAATTTAAAAATATGAGTGCTTATAAAATTATAGACCATGAATATGATGTTATCGTGCTTGGAGCTGGAGGCTCTGGGCTAAGAGCTGCTGTTGGGTTAAGTGAAGCTGGTTTAAAAACTGCCTGTATTTCAAAAGTTTTTCCCACTAGAAGTCACACATCTGCTGCACAGGGAGGAATCTCTGCTGCCCTAGGAAATATGGGAGAGGATGATTGGAGATGGCACATGTACGACACAGTTAAAGGTGCTGATTGGTTGGGCGACCAAGATAGTATTGAGTATCTTTGTAAGGAAGCTCCAAAAGCAGTAATAGAATTAGAAAAATATGGTGTTCCGTTTAGTAGAACAGATGATGGAAAAATTTATCAACGACCTTTTGGTGGAATGACTAAAAATTATGGTAATGGAATTGTTCAAAGAACTTGCGCAGCTGCAGATAGAACAGGACATGCAATACTTCACACACTTTATGGGCAGGCATTAAAACACAATACTGAATTTTTTATTGAATATTTTGCACTAGATTTAATAATGAAAGATGGTGAATGCAAAGGTCTTATAGCTTGGAACTTAAATGATGGAACTATTCACAGATTTAGAGCTCACATAACAATAATAGCTACAGGTGGTTATGGTAAAGTTTATTATTCTGCAACATCAGCACACACATGTACAGGTGATGGTAATGCAATGGTATTAAGAGCAGGCCTACCTTTGCAGGATATGGAATTTGTTCAATTTCATCCAACAGGAATTTATGGACATGGTACTTTAATTTCAGAGGGTGTTAGAGGCGAGGGTGGCTATTTAGTAAATTCTAAAGGTGAGAGATTTATGGAAAGATATGCACCAAAAGCAAAAGATTTAGCATCTAGAGATGTTGTAAGTAGATCGATGTCAATTGAGATAAATGAGGGAAGAGGCGTGGGTAAAGATAAAGACCATGTTTATTTACACTTAAGTCACTTAGATAAAAAAATTATTGAAAGCAGACTTCCAGGAATTGCAGAAGCTGCAAGATTGTTTGCAAATGTAGATGTCACTAAAGAGCCAATACCCGTTGTGCCTACTGTGCATTATAACATGGGGGGAATTCCAACAAATTATAAAGCTGAAGTTTTAACTGTTAATGGATCTGAAAAAACTGTCCCAGGACTAATGGCGATTGGTGAAGCAGCTTGCGTTTCTGTGCATGGAGCAAATAGATTAGGATCAAATTCTTTGATTGATTTAGTGGTATTTGGAAGAGCAGCAGCAATTAGGGCGGCTGAATTAGTTAAACCAGGCACACCACACGAAGAGGTTAGTGAGTCTGAAACTGAAAAATGTTTAGAAAGATTTGACAAACTTAGAAATGCAGATGGAAAAAACAGTACTGCAGAACTAAGACTTTCAATGCAAAAAATAATGCAATCAAAATGTGCAGTTTTTAGAACAGAAAAAACTTTAAAAGAAGGAGTTGATGAAATTAGAAAAGTTTATGATGGAATGGAATCAATATCTGTTAAAGATAGATCTTTAGTATTTAATACAGATTTAGTTGAAACATTAGAGCTTGATAACTTGATAAGACAAGCAATTACCACTGTTGACTCCGCATATCACCGAAAAGAAAGCAGAGGAGCTCATGCAAGAGAAGACTATCCTAAGAGAGATGATGAAAAATTTATGCAACACACTATTGTTTGGTGTAATGGAAAAGACACTAAAATTGATTATAGACCAGTTCATAAAACTACTCTAACAAATGAAGTTCAGTATTTTCCACCACAAGAGAGGGTTTATTAATGGTTCAAATTAATCTACCTGAAAATTCCAAAGTTCAAAAAGGTCAATTTTATAAAGACACCACTGGATCAAAAAACATTAGAAAAGTAAACATATACAGATGGGATCCGTCAACAGGACAAAACCCTAGAGTAGATACCTACGAAGTTGATATGGATAATTGTCCCTCAAAAGTTCTAGATGTTTTAAATAAAATTAAAAATGAAATTGATCCTTCATTGGCATATAGAAGATCTTGTGCCCATGGTGTTTGTGGATCGTGTGCTATGAATATGGATGGTAAAAATGGTTTAGCCTGCACAAAACCTCATTCAGAAATTAAAGGCGATATAAATATTTATCCACTGCCTCATTTAAAAGTTAAAAAAGATTTAATTGGGGATTTAAGTGGGCTTTATAAGCAGTACGAATCAATTGAACCATGGTTAAAAACAAATACTAAAGTTGAAACTACTGAAATTATTCAATCGAAAAAAGATAGAGAAAAATTAGATGGAGCTTATGAATGTATAATGTGTGCATGTTGCTCAACTTCGTGCCCAAGTTATTGGTGGAATGGAGACAAATATTTAGGTCCAGCTGTTTTACTTCAAGCTTATAGATGGATAGTTGATAGTAGAGATGACGAGAGAAAAGAAAGACTTAAAAAAGTAGCTGATGAACTTAAGTTATATAGATGTCACACTATTATGAATTGTACTAATGCTTGTCCAAAAGGACTAAATCCGGCAAAAGCTATTGCTGAATTAAAAAAAATGCTTGCAACAAGCTAATTACCTATTTAAATACCATTATTCATGAATTTATTAGAACATTTTGTTGGCGGAAAGCTAATTTCAGGCTCATCTGATCGAAAAGGTAAAGTTTTTAATCCTGCTACGGGAGAGCAAGAGTCGGAAGTTAGATTGGCAAATAAATCTGATTTAGATCAAGCAGTGGAGGTGGCTAAAAAAGCATTTGAAACTTGGTCATTAAAACCTTCACTTCAAAGAGCGAGAGTAATGTTTAAGTTTAAAGAATTAATTGAAAAAAATTCAGATGAACTTACAAAATTAATAGTTTCAGAGCATGGTAAAGTCTATGAGGATGCCAAAGGTTCTTTAACAAGAGGATTAGAAGTTGTTGAATTTGCTTGTGGAATTCCACATTTGCTCAAGGGAGAATTTTCAGAAAATGTAGGAACAAACGTAGATAGCTGGTCAATGAGACAGCCACTAGGAGTTGTTGCTGGCATTACCCCATTTAATTTTCCAGCAATGGTACCAATGTGGATGTTTCCCATTGCTATTGCATGCGGAAATACATTTATTTTAAAACCATCAGAGAAAGACCCATCTTGCCCATTAAGATTAGCAGAATTATTAACGGAAGCAGGACTACCCGATGGAGTTTTTAATGTTGTTAATGGTGATAAAGAATCTGTCGATGCAATTTTGACAAATAAAGATGTTAAAGCAGTAAGCTTTGTAGGATCAACTCCTATAGCAAAATATATTTATGAAAATTCTGCTAAAAATGAAAAAAGAGTTCAAGCTTTAGGTGGTGCCAAGAATCATTTAGTCGTAATGCCTGACTGTGATCTCGATGGTGCTGTTAATGGATTAATGGGCGCAGCATATGGATCGGCTGGAGAAAGATGTATGGCTCAATCAGTGGCCGTAGCAGTAGGAGATATCGGTGATGAACTAGTTGCACGTTTATCAAAAAAAGCTGAAGCTTTAAAAGTAGGGCCAGGTATGGATAAAACATCTGAAATGGGTCCACTTGTAACAAAACAGCATCTAGAAAAAGTAAAAAGCTATGTTGATTTAGGAGTTGAAGAAGGTGCTAAATTAGTTGTTGATGGACGAAATATAAAGCTCCAAGGATATGAGAATGGTTTTTTTATAGGGGGATGTTTATTTGACCATGTTCAAAAAGAAATGAGAATTTATAAAGAGGAAATATTTGGACCAGTTTTATCTGTGATAAGAGTTAAAACATTTGAAGAAGCAACCAAACTAATTAACGATCATGAATATGGAAATGGAGTAAGTATTTATACTAGAGATGGTGATACAGGTAGAACGTTTGCTAGTAAAATTCAAGTTGGTATGGTTGGAATTAATGTTCCAATACCTGTGCCAATGGCATTTCATAGCTTTGGTGGCTGGAAGAGATCTCTATTTGGAGATAGCGCAATGCATGGCGCTGAGGGAATCAAATTTTATACAAAACTTAAAACAGTAACATCAAGATGGCCTTCTGGAATAAGATCAAATGCAGAATTCGTCATGCCAACAATGAAATAGGAAAAAATGAAAAAAATATCTTTAATAGGCGCTGGACAAATTGGGGGCACTTTAGCTCATTTAATAGGGTTAAAGGAATTAGCTAACGAAGTGGTTATGTTTGATGTTGCAAGCGGAATAGCCAAGGGGAAAGCCCTAGATATTGCCCAATCATCATCGGTTGATGGATTTAATGTCAGATTTTCAGGAACAGATAATTATGAAGACATAAAAGACTCTGACGTAATAATAATAACGGCAGGGGTTCCAAGAAAACCAGGTATGAGTAGAGATGATTTGCTAGGTATAAATTTAAAAATTATTAAACAAGTTGCAGAAGGTATTAAAAAAAATGCACCCAATGCATTTATCATATGTATTACAAACCCACTAGATGTGATGGTAATGGCTTTTCAAAAATTTTCTGGCTTACCTGCTAATAAAGTTGTGGGAATGGCAGGAATTTTAGATAGCTCAAGATTTAAATTATTTTTATCATTAGAACTAAATGTTCCTGTAAAAGAAATAGAAGCAATGGTTATGGGAGGTCATGGTGATACCATGGTGCCACTACCTAGATTTACAAAAGTTTCTGGAAAACCATTATTAGACCTTGTTAAAGAAGGAAAAATATCTGCAGAGAGATTAGAGGAGATCAATCAAAGAACTAGAGATGGTGGTGCTGAGATTGTTAAATATTTAGAAAAAGGCTCAGCATTTTATGCGCCGGCTGCTTCAGGCGTGCAGATGGCAGAAGCATATTTAAAAGATGAAAAAAAATTACTTCCATGTGCGGTTCACTTAAATGGAGAGTACGGGGTTGAGAATGTTTATGCTGGGGTTCCAGTGATCATTGGAAAAAATGGAGTTGAGAAAATAGAACAAATAGACTTAGACGAGAAAGAAAAAAAAGAATTTATGCATTCAATAGACGCTGTTAAAGCCTTATGGGAAGCTGCATTAAAAATAGATCCAGATTTATCTAATTAAATCATGAATATTCATGAGCACCAAGCAAAACAAATTTTAAGAAAATATGGAGCGGTTGTTCCAGAGGGAGTTTTTGCATTTACTGTTGAAGATTTAATTGAAAAAGCTAAGTCCTTAAAAACAGAAAAATTTGTTTTAAAAGCACAAATTCATGCTGGTGGAAGAGGTAAGGCTGGTGGTGTTAAAATTTTAAATACTATTGATGAATTAAATACTGCTGCTAAAGAATTATTGGGAAAAATACTTGTAACACATCAAACGGGTCCCGAAGGTAGAGAGGTAAAAAGATTATATGTGGAAGAATCTTCTAATATAGATAAAGAATTTTATTTATCTTGTTTGGTTGATAGAGCAAGTTCAAAAATAGCATTTATATCTAGTGACCAAGGTGGAATGGACATTGAAGAAGTTGCAGATAAAACACCTGAAAAAATTATAACAACAAAAATAGAAATTACTGATGAGATTTCAGACGCAGATTGTGAGAAAATAATTAAAATTTATGATTTAACTGATGATGCAAAAAAACAAGCAATAGCCCTAATTAAATCAGTCTATAATATGTTTTTAGGTACTGATGCCAATATGGTTGAGGTTAACCCATTAATATTAACTAAAGAAAAAAATATAATTTGCTTAGATGCGAAAGTTAATTTTGACTCTAACGCCTTATTTAGACATCCTGAAATTCTAGAGTTAAGAGATTTAAATGAAGAAGATCCAGCAGAAATAGAAGCAAGTAAACACGATCTTGCTTATATAAAACTTGATGGAAGTATTGGCTGCATGGTTAATGGAGCAGGTTTAGCAATGGCAACAATGGACATAATTAAGCTATATGGAAAAGAGCCAGCAAATTTTTTAGATGTAGGTGGAGGAGCTTCAAAAGAAAAGGTTGCTGCTGCACTTAAAATAATTCTATCAGATAAAAATGTTAAAGGCATATTAATAAATATTTTTGGTGGAATAATGAGATGTGATGTTCTTGCACAAGGCGTTGTAGATGCTGCAAAAGAAATAAACATAAGTGTTCCGTTAGTAGTTAGACTTGCGGGAACAAACTTTAAAGAAGGAAAAAAAATTTTAGATAACTCAGGATTAAAATTAATTTCAGCAGAGAATTTAGATGATGCTGCACAAAAAATAGTAGAGGCAATAAAATAATATGTCAGTTTTAATTAATAAAAATACAAAAGTTATATGTCAAGGTTTTACAGGCGCACATGGAACTTTTCATTCAGAACAAGCTATAAAATATGGAACTAATCTTGTTGGCGGAGTTACTCCAAAAAAAGGAGGACAAAAACATCTTGAACGTCCAGTATTTAATACTGTAGCTGAAGCTAAACAAGAAGTTGGTGCTGATGCAACTATGATTTATGTGCCAGCAAAATTTGCAGCAGCAGCTATAATAGAAGCTATTGATGCATCCATTGAGCTTATAGTTTGTATTACCGAAGGTATACCAATTCAAGATATGCTACGTGTTAAACAAAAACTAAATACTTCAAAAAGTAGATTGATAGGGCCTAATTGTCCTGGAATAATCACACCTGATGAATGTAAAATTGGAATTATGCCAGGAAATATTCACAAAAAAGGTTCTGTTGGAATTGTTTCAAGATCTGGAACTTTAACTTATGAAGCGGTTGCACAAACAACTGAAAATGGATTGGGACAATCTACTTGTATAGGAATTGGTGGAGACCCAATAAATGGAACAAACTTTATTGATTGTTTGGATTTATTTTTAAATGATGAAGAGACAAAATCTATCCTTATGATAGGAGAAATTGGTGGTTCTGCGGAAGAAGAAGCAGCTGAATTTGTTAAAAACCATAAAATAAAAAAACCTATGGTTGGATTTGTAGCTGGAATTACAGCTCCGCCAGGAAGAAGAATGGGTCATGCTGGTGCCATTATATCTGGTGGCAAAGGCGGAGCAGAGGATAAGATTAAAAAGATGGAAGAATGCGGAATTACAATCGCTAAATCACCATCTGAGTTAGGTAAAACGCTATTTAATAAATTATCTAATTGAAAAATATTTATCTGATATTATATCAATAAAGTAGATGTCATCATCAAAAAATCTCGAATTCGAAAAAACCTCATTTCTTAGTAAATCAAATAGTGCATTTATAGAACAAATGTATGTAAAGTTTATCAATAAAGATAAAGACCTTCCTGAAAGTTGGCAACATTATTTTGAAGCTATGGGAGAAGATTTAGACATTGTAGCTAAAGAAATTAATGGACCTTCATGGAGCTTAAAAAAAAAGATTGATATTGACGAACTTCAAAAAAAAATTGAACAAGAAGAAAAAATAATCTCAAAAGAAAATACTACTAATGTAGTTAGTTCGGATGATTTAATTAAAACTAATAATAATTCAATAAGAGCAGTCGCTCTAATTAGAGCATACAGACAGAGAGGACATTTACTAGCTAAGCTTGACCCATTAGGAATGATGAAAACAGAATATCTGGATGAATTACATCCAGATCATTATGGTTTTAAAAAAGAAGATTATAATAGCAAAATTTATTTAGATGGAGTGATTAATAAAAAACATTCTAATATTAGAGAAATATTAGAATTTTTAAAAAAAACTTATTGCGGACCAATTGGTTATGAATATATGCATATTTCAAACCCAGTCGAAAGAAAGTGGATTAGAGACAGAATAGAAAAAGATGACACTGCTATTCAATTTACTCAAAACGGCAAAGAAGCAATTTTAAATAAATTGATTCAAGCGGAAGGTTTTGAAAAATTTTTACACACAAAATATGTTGGTACAAAAAGATTTGGATTAGATGGAGCAGAAAGCTTAATTCCTTCATTGGAACAAATAATTAAAATTGGAGGGCAGTCTAAGGTTAAAGAAATTAAAATTGGTATGTCCCACAGAGGAAGATTAAATGTATTGGCTAATGTTTTACAAAAATCTTATAAAAGAATTTTTAATGAATTTGCAGGTGATATTAGCTCTCCCTCAAAAGATGGGGCTGGCGATGTAAAATATCACTTAGGGGCCTCCTCTGATAGAGAGTTTGATGGTAATAGTGTTCACGTAAGTTTAACTGACAACCCTTCGCATTTAGAGGCGGTTAACCCAGTTGTGTTAGGGCAGACAAGGGCAAAACAATATTTTCATGAAGATCATGAAAGAAATAAAGTTATTCCAATTTTAATTCATGGCGATGCTGCTTTTGCAGGACAGGGTGTTGTAGCTGAATGTTTCGCTATGTCAGGCTTGTCAGGTCATAATACAGGAGGAGCAATACATATTATTGTTAATAATCAAATTGGTTTTACAACTAGTCCAGAGTACGCAAGGTCTTCTCCATACCCTTCAGATGTCGCAAAAATGGTTGATGCCCCAATACTTCATGTTAACGGAGATGATCCGGAAGCAGTTGTTTATGCTACAAGAATTGCAACAGAATTTAGATTAAAATTTAACAGAGACGTCGTAATAGATTTAATTTGTTACAGAAGATTTGGCCACAATGAAGGAGATGAACCTTCATTTACTCAACCACTAATGTATAAAAAAATTAGATCACACCCAAGTCCCGTGGAAGTTTATGGAGGTCAATTGGTAAATGAAAGCACTATTACAGAGGAAAATTTAAATGAAAAAATTAAAGACTTTAAAAATTTATTAGACCAACAATATAAGAGCGCTAAAGATTATCAGCCAAAAATTGAATGGTTCGAAGGAACTTGGTCAAGGTATAAACCCGAAAGAGGTAAGGATAAAAGAGGTGTTAGTGGCTATGATATTAGTAAGCTAAAAGAAATTTCTGATAAAATTTGCACTATACCAAGTGAAAAAAAAATACATAAAACTATACAAAAAATTTTAGAGCAAAGAAAAAATTCAGTTACCAAAGGCTCAGGGATTGATTGGTCAACAGCAGAGGCCTTAGCATTTGGTTCATTGTTAGAAGAAGGATATCCTGTAAGACTTGTTGGGCAAGATTCCGCAAGAGGAACATTTAGTCAAAGGCATTCAGTTTTAAAAAACCAAGATGATAGCTCAAGATATATACCACTTAATAATATATCTAAAAATCAAAAAAGATTTGAGGTAATTGATAGTTTTTTATCAGAGCTTGCAGTTTTAGGTTTTGAATATGGGTATAGTTTAGTCGAACCGAATACCCTAACTCTTTGGGAGGCACAATTTGGTGATTTTGCAAATGGTGCTCAAGTTGTTATCGATCAGTTTATTGCTTCTGGAGAAAGAAAATGGACAAGAGCATCAGGATTGGTAATGCTTTTACCACATGGATACGAAGGCCAGGGGCCAGAACATTCTTCAGCAAGATTAGAAAGATTTTTACAATTATGTGCTAATGATAATTTACAGGTAGTAAATTGTACAACACCTGCAAATTATTATCATGCTCTAAGACGACAAATGCATAGAGATTTTAGAAAGCCATTAATAGTAATGACTCCAAAATCCCTATTAAGAAACAAACTTTGCGTTTCAAATATTGAAGATTTTGGTAAAGATACTTTTTTTCATAGAGTTCTAGAGGATCATGCACTTAATCAAAAAAATGGATTTATTGAACTTGAGGAAAGTTCAAAAATTAAGAAAGTAATTTTGTGCTCTGGAAAAGTTTATTTTGACCTATTAGACGCGAGAGAGAAGTTAAAAAAAAATAATGTTGTTTTATATAGGATCGAACAACTTTATCCTTTTCCAGCAAAAAGTTTAGTTAAGGAGTTAAAAAAGTATGCCCAAAGTAGTAAATTTTATTGGTGTCAGGAAGAACCAAAAAATATGGGTGCGTGGTTTTCAGTGAGAGATTATATACAATGGACATTAGATACTATTAACGCTAATAATAACAAAATTTCTTATATAGGAAGAAGTCCAGATGCATCTACAGCCACAGGTTATGCAAAAAGACATATTTCACAACAACAAGAAATTATCAATAAGGTTTTTGAATAAAAATGAATGAAAAAATTTTAGTACCAGTTTTAGGTGAAAGCATTACAGAAGCAACAGTTGCGAAGTGGCTGAAAAAAGAAGGTGATGCTGTTATGGCTGATGAAGCTATTGTTGAGTTAGAAACAGACAAAGTTAATTTAGAAGTCCCGTCTCCTATAGATGGTATTTTATCAGAAATAAATTCTAAAGATGGAGATATAGTAGAAGTGGGCAGTTTACTTGGCTTAGTAACTGAAGGCAGCGCTCAAACATCTGAAAAAAAAGAAATTAAAAAAATTGAACCAAAAAAAGCAGAGAATAATGTTGTTAATTTAGAAATTGAAAAAAAAGAACCTAAAATTTTTAAAGAAGTTGAAAATGAAGAAGAGCCACTTGTATTAACAAATGAAGTTGTAGAAGAAGAAACTAAATCTACAAATAATAATAAAGAAACTCTTTCACCAGCAGTTAGAAAAATTGTGGTTGAGAATAAAATTGATCTAGCAAAAGTTAAAGGAACTGGAAAAGAAGGTAGAGTGCTTAAAGGTGACTTAATTGGAATGATGGGAATTAACCCTCAGCCCTCAGAAAGAAAAGTTAAGTACGGTCAAGAAGAGAGAATTAAAATGACTAGGCTTAGACAGACAATTGCAAAAAGATTAAAACAAGCACAAGAAAATGCAGCATTATTAACTACATTTAACGAAGTTGATATGACTAGCATTATGGAAATGAGAAAAGAAAATCAGGAAGATTTTCAAAGTAGATATGGCATTAAATTAGGCTTTATGTCATTTTTTGTAAAAGCATGTGTTGCTGCATTAAAAACATTTCCAGCCGTTAATGCTGAAATTGATGGTGATGAAATTATCTACAAAAATTATTATAACATAAGTTTTGCTGTTGGAACTGAAAAAGGATTGGTTGTTCCCGTATTAAGAGATGCAGATGAACTGTCATTTGCAGACATTGAAAAAAATATAAAAACAATTTCAGAAAAAGCACGTGATGGTAAATTAACAATTGAAGATCTACAGGGTGGCACTTTTACAATTAGTAATGGTGGAGTTTATGGCTCAATGCTATCAACGCCAATATTAAATTTACCTCAATCAGGAGTTTTGGGAATGCATAATATAGTTGAAAGACCAGTAGTAGTAGAGGGTGAGATTAAAATAAGACCAATAATGTATCTTGCATTATCTTATGACCACAGAATTATAGATGGAAAAGAATCGGTATCATTCTTAAAAATGGTTAAGGAAAACTTAGAAGATCCAAGAAGGTTATTTTTAAATATTTAAATGTCAGATAAATTTCAAGCAGTTGTAATAGGTGGTGGTCCAGGTGGATACGTATGTGCAATAAGACTAGCTCAATTAGGTCTTAAAACTGCATGTATCGAATCTAGGGGAGCATTGGGTGGAACTTGTTTAAATGTTGGCTGCATACCCTCTAAAAATTTACTCAATATTTCTGAAAATTATCACAAAGCTCAAAATTTTTCTAAACTTGGAATTGAGGTTGGTGAGGTAAAACTTAATCTTCAAAAAATGATGCAAAATAAGGATAAAGCAGTAACAATTTTAACTAAGGGCGTAGAGTTTTTATTTAAAAAAAATAAGATTACATATTTTAAAGGAACTGGTAGTTTTAAATCTGCAAATACAATTTCAATATTAGATGATAAAAAAAAAGAAACTATAATTGAAACAGAAAAAACAATAATTAGCACTGGGTCTGTTCCAGTTTCATTACCAGGAATTGAATTTGATGAAAAAATAATTGTATCTTCAACTGGAGCATTAACTTTACAAGCTGTACCAAAAAAAATGGTTGTAGTTGGTGGAGGTTACATAGGGTTAGAGATGGGTTCAGTTTGGTCAAGATTAGGTGCAGAAGTGCACGTAATTGAATTTTTAGAGCATATTACACCAGGGATGGATAGAGAAGTATCTGCAGAGTTTATGAAAATTTTAAAGAAACAGGGAATAAATTTCCACATGCAAACTAAAGTAGAGGGAATTAAAAAGAACACTAATGGGGCTATAGTCTCAACGTCTGACAAAGACGGAAAAAAAGTCGATTTTGATTGTGATGTGGTTCTTATATCTGTTGGTAGAAAACCCAACACAACCAATTTAAATTTAGAAGCAATTGGCGTTGAATTAGATGAAAAGAAAAGAATTAAAACTGACAAAGCATTTCAAACAAACATTAAGAATATATATGCTATTGGAGATGTAATTGAAGGACCGATGTTAGCTCATAAAGCTGAAGACGAAGGTATCGCAGTTGCAGAAAATATCGCAGGACAATCAGGACATGTTAATTATGATATTATCCCTGGAGTTGTTTATACAACGCCAGAAGTTGCTTCAATTGGGAAAACAGAAGAGCAATTAAAAGAAGCAAATACCAAATATAAAATTGGTAAATTTTCATTTATGGCAAATTCAAGAGCCAAAGCAATTGATGAAGCCGAAGGCTTTGTTAAAATCCTAGCTGATGAAAAAACAGATAGAGTTTTAGGGGCACATATTATTGGACCTCATGCGGGTGAATTAATTGGAGAAATTGGAGTTGCTATGGAGTTTGGTGCTAGCGCTGAAGATATCGCAAGAACATGTCATGCACACCCAACATTTTCTGAAGCAGTAAAAGAAGCAGCGTTATCAGTAGATAAAAGAGCAATACACTCTTAAAATATTTTCATATTATAAAGATATGAAAGTACCGATTCTTATACCAAATATTTTTAATCATCCCTTTACGTATAATTCTGATTTAAATTTAAAGGTTGGAGACTATGTGGTGGTACCTTTCGGTAAGTCGGAAGTTACAGGTGTAGTGTGGGATGACTTTGAAAAAAAAACAAATAAAAATTTTGCAATTAAAAAAGTTTTAAGAAAATTAGATGTGCCATCTCTGAAAAATAATACAATTAAATTCTTAAACTGGTTTTCTGAATACAATATGACTCCAAAAGGCATGGCATTAAAATTGTTATTATTAAGTAGTGGTGCTGTAGAGAGGCTACCAATTGAAGTCTATGAGTCATTCAAAATTGATATCAAAGAAAACAAAATAAAACTTTCTAAAGAGCAAAAAGATTCATTAAAAAAAATGAATGTATTAAATCAAAAATTTAGAGTTCATGTTTTACAAGGAACTACTGGCTCCGGTAAAACCATGGTTTATTTTGAAGCCTTAAAAGAGATAATTAGCAAGGGTTTTCAAGGCTTAATTCTATTACCTGAAATTGGATTAACAGGACAATTTCAAAATAAGTTTGTAGAATTTTTTGGTTTTAAGCCTGCTGTATGGCATTCAGGAATTACAAAAAAAAATAAAGAAATAATATGGAGTGGTATTGCCAATGATAAAATAAAAGTTGTAATCGGTGCCAGGTCCTCATTATTTCTACCTTTTAAAAAACTAGGATTAATCATTGTTGATGAAGAACATGATCAATCTTACAAGCAAGATGAGGGAGTAACTTACAATGCGAGAGACATGGCAATTTCTAGAGGCTCGTTTGAAAATATACCTGTAAATTTAATTACAGCCGTTCCATCTATTGAAACTTATGACAATATTAAAAAAGGTAAATATAGTTTATCAAAACTTAATCAAAGATACTTAAATGCATCTTTACCTAATTATGAAATAATTAATCTTAATAATTCAAAATTAGAATCTCAATCATGGATATCAAAAGAAATAATAGAAAAAGTAAATTTTCATCTTGAAAAAGAAGACCAAGTTTTATTTTTCTTAAATCGAAGAGGTTTTTCTCCCCATGTTTTATGTAAAAAATGTTTTAATAGCTATTCATGTCCAAACTGCTCAATAAACTTAGTTTATCATAAGAATAAAAATAATTTATTGTGTCATTACTGTGGGTACAAAGCGTTATTAGATAGGGATTGTTCAAAAGAAGGAAAGTGCGATTTTATTTTTAGCGGACCTGGTGTGGAAAGAATATCTGAAGAAGTAAAAAAAAACTTTCCAACAAAAGATACTATAATTTTTTCTAGCGATACTATGAATAAAAAAAGTTCATCAGACATATTAGATAAGATTATAAATAATGAAATTCAAATTTTAATTGGAACTCAATTAATATCTAAAGGTTTTCATTTTCCAAATTTAAATTGTATTGTTGTGGTTGATATTGATTTATCGTCACAAGGCCATGATTTACGAGGGGCAGAAAAAAATTTACAATTATATCATCAACTTTCAGGTAGAGCAGGGAGAACAGGAAAGCCGGCAACTGTCTATTTCCAAACTTACAATTTAAATACTAAAATGATTTCTGATATTACAAATAAAGATCCTAATATATTTTTAGATAAAGAACTTGAAATTAGAAGGGAAAATAACCTTCCACCTTTTCAAAGATTTATTGCTTTAATAATTACTGGTGGCAACGAAAGAGAGCTTGAAAAAGAAGCTTATAAGTTTAAAAATTTTATTGAGAGCTCTGTTCAGGGAAAGGTATTGGGCCCTGTGAATGCCCCTATATTTAGACTTAAAAGAAAGTTTAGAGTGAGATTGCTAATTAGAGGCCAAAAATCACTTAAAGTACAAAATTCATTGTCTAAAATCATAGAAAAATTCAAATTTCCAAGTGGAATTAAACTGACAGTTGATGTTGATCCAATAAACTTCAATTAACACTAAAAAAGAGCAACTTTGGACAAGTGTGTTACTTGAAGAGATTGTACTCTTATGCTAATTAGAGTTAAATTTTTTTAAATCTTCAATAATTTATAAGGAATAAGAAATTGAGTAAAAATAAAGGTTTTTCAGAAACATCTGCTGATAGGTATTCTCTAGCTCTCTATGAGTTAGCTTTAGAAAATAATATACTTACTGAAGTAGAGGAACACTCGACTTCAGTAATCAACTTAATTTCTGTTAATGATGATTTTAAATCATTAATTCAGGATCCAACTAATAAAAAAGAAGAGCAACTTAATGCTTTAAATAAAATTTCTAAACAATGTAATTTAAATGAATTATTAACTAAGTTCTTAGGGTTTTTAATTTTTAAAAGAAGATTTTTTTACGTTGATAAAATTTTAAAAAGTTTTGTTGAAACATGCTCTATTAAAAGAGGGGAGTTAAAAGCTGAGTTAATATCTGCAAAAACTCTTAATGAAAGCGAAATTAATACTATAAAAGATGATTTAACAAAAAACTTTAGTTCTAAAATAAAATTAAACTACAAACATGATGCAAGTTTAATTGGAGGTTTGATTGTGCAGGTAGGAAGCACAATGGTGGACACTTCCATTAAAAATAAATTACAACAAATTGAAAATAGGATGATAGAGGCATAAATGGATATAAACCCATCAGAAGTAACAAAGATATTAAAAGAACAAATTAAAAAATTCGGCGATAAAGCAGAAGTAACTGAGGTTGGTCAAGTTTTATCAGTTGGAGATGGTATTGCCAGAGTATATGGATTAGATAATGTTCAAGCTGGAGAGATGGTAGAATTTTCCGACGGATCAAAAGGAATGGCTTTAAACTTGGAAAGTGAGAATGTTGGAGTTGTAATTTTTGGTGATGATAGTAAAATTAAGGAAGGTGATGTTGTTAAAAGAACAGGAAATATTGTTGATGCACCTGTTGGAAAAGAATTATTGGGAAGAGTTGTTGATGGATTGGGAAATCCAATTGATGGCAAAGGCGCTTTAGATAAAGCAACCAAAAGAAATAGAGTTGAAGTAAAGGCTCCAGGAATTATTCCAAGACAGTCTGTTAGTGAGCCAATGCAAACAGGTTTAAAATCAATTGATAGTTTAGTGCCAGTTGGAAGAGGTCAGCGTGAATTAATTATTGGTGATAGACAAACTGGGAAAACTGCTGTTGCAATTGATGCAATCATTAACCAAAAAAAAATAAATGAATCTGGTGATGAAAAGCAAAAACTTTATTGCATCTATGTAGCTATAGGTCAAAAAAGATCTACTGTTAGACAAATTCAAAAAACTTTGGAAGAAGCCGGTGCAATGGAATATACAACAATTGTAGCTGCTACCGCTTCAGATGCAGCTCCACTTCAGTTTTTAGCACCATATACTGGTTGTACTATGGGTGAATACTATAGAGACAATGGTATGCATGCATTAATTATTTATGATGATTTATCTAAACAGGCTGTAGCTTATAGACAGATGTCACTTTTATTAAGAAGACCCCCAGGAAGAGAAGCTTATCCGGGAGATGTGTTTTATTTGCATAGTAGATTACTTGAAAGAGCTGCAAAACTTAGTGATGAACATGGTGGAGGATCATTAACCGCTCTTCCAATAATTGAAACACAAGGTGGTGATGTATCGGCATTTATTCCAACTAACGTAATATCTATTACTGATGGTCAAATATTTCTTGAAACAGATTTATTTAACCAAGGAATTAGACCAGCGATCAACGTTGGTTTATCAGTTTCTAGAGTTGGATCTGCAGCACAAACAAAAGCAATGAAAAAAGTTTCTGGGTCTATGAAACTCGAGTTAGCTCAATATAGAGAAATGGCTGCCTTTGCACAGTTCGGCTCTGATCTAGACGCATCAACACAAAAACTTTTAAATAGAGGCTCAAAGTTAACTGAACTTTTAAAACAAAAACAATATTCTCCAATGACAGTTGCAGAACAAGTAATTTCCGTTTTTTGTGGGGTTAAAGGTTATTTGGATGATGTAGAGCTTAAGGATATCGCTGAGTTTGAAACTAAAATTATAGATAAATGTAAATCTGAAAAATCAGAAATTATAGAATCTATTTTAAGTACTGGAAAACTTGATGATGATAATGAAAAACTATTAATTGAAGCAATAACAGAACTTAAGAAAAACTTTAATTCATAAAATATGGCAACGTTAGACGATTTAAAAAAAAGAATAGCGAGTGTAAAATCTACACAAAAAATTACCAAAGCCATGAAGATGGTGGCGGCTGCCAAACTTAGAAGAGCACAAGAAAATGCTGAAAAGGGAAGGCCATACGCGGAAAAAATGAATAATATTATTCTAAATTTAACTAATGGAATTTCTGATAAAGAAAATGCTCCTAAGTTACTTTCTGGTACTGGTGAGGAAAAAGTGCACTTATGTATAGTTTTAACTTCAGATAGAGGTCTTTGTGGAGGATTTAATACCAATATTATCAAAAAAGCTAAAGCATATTTTAAAAAAATATCTGAAGAAGGGAAGATATTAAAGATTATAACTGTAGGCTCTAAAGGTCACGATCAATTAAAAAGAGTTTTTAAAGATAATATAATTGAAAAAATGTCATTTAAAGAATCTAAAACTATTAATTATTTAGATGCAGAAAAAGTTGGAAAAATGATAATAGAAAGTTTTGAAAAACTAGAATTTGATGTGTGCACAATTTTTTATAATAAATTTAAAAACGTAATTACTCAAATACCTCAAGAACAACAAATAATTCCTTTAAAAACATCTGAAGTAGAGGGGGAATCTTCTGATGATAATTATGAATTTGAACCAGATGAAGATGAAATTTTAAATAATTTATTGCCTAAAAATATTTCTACGCAAATTTTTAAAGCAATGTTAGAAAATTCAGCTAGCGAACAAGGTTCGAGAATGAGCGCAATGGATAGTGCGACCCGAAACGCAGGTGAAATGGTTGACAAGCTTACTATTGAGTATAATAGAAGTCGTCAAGCAGCTATTACAAAAGAACTAATTGAAATCATATCAGGAGCGGAAAGTTTATAATTATGAGCAATGGAAAAATCACACAGATTATTGGAGCAGTAGTAGACGTAAAATTTGATGGAGAATTACCAGAAATTTTATCAGCATTAGAATGTAAAAATGGAGATAATAGATTAGTTTTAGAAGTTGCACAGCACCTTGGAGAATCAAGTGTTAGAACAATTGCAATGGATGCTACAGAAGGTTTAAAAAGAGGAGATGTAGTAACAGCTACAGGTGCTCCTATTCAGGTTCCAGTTGGACCAGAGACTCTTGGAAGAATTATGAATGTAATAGGTGAGCCTATTGATGAAAAGGGTGAAATTAAAACAAAAGAAAAGTGGTCAATTCATAGAGCTGCACCAGAATTTAGCGATCAATCAACAGAAACAGAAATTCTTGTAACAGGAATTAAAGTTGTTGATTTATTAGCGCCATACGCAAAAGGTGGAAAAATTGGATTATTTGGAGGTGCTGGTGTTGGTAAAACAGTACTTATTATGGAGTTAATTAATAACGTAGCTAAGGCTCATGGAGGCTTTTCAGTATTTGCTGGAGTTGGAGAGAGAACCAGAGAAGGAAATGACCTTTATCATGAAATGATAGACTCAGGAGTTATTAAACCTGAAGGACCTGGATCAAAAGCTGCATTAGTTTATGGACAAATGAATGAACCTCCTGGAGCGAGAGCAAGAGTTGCTCTTACAGGTTTAACTGTAGCAGAATATTTTAGAGATCAAGAAGGTCAAGACGTGCTTTTCTTTGTTGATAACATCTTTAGATTTACACAAGCTGGGTCAGAAGTTTCTGCGTTACTAGGAAGAATTCCATCAGCTGTCGGATATCAACCTACTCTTGCGACAGATATGGGTAATCTACAAGAAAGAATTACAACAACAAACAAGGGTTCAATTACTTCAGTGCAAGCAATTTATGTACCAGCAGATGATTTAACAGACCCAGCACCTGCAACGTCTTTTGCTCACTTAGATGCAACAACTGTATTATCAAGACAGATAGCTGAAATTGGAATTTATCCAGCTGTTGATCCTTTAGACTCTACTTCTAGAATTTTGGACCCAAGAATAGTTGGAGATGAACACTATAGAGTTGCAAGAGAAGTTCAAAAAATTCTTCAAACATATAAGTCACTTCAAGATATTATTGCAATTTTAGGGATGGATGAACTTTCTGAAGAAGATAAATTAACAGTTGCAAGAGCTAGAAGAATACAGAGATTTTTATCTCAACCATTTTTCGTTGCAGAAGTTTTTACAGGCTCTCCTGGAAAGTTAGTAGATTTAGAATCTACGATTAAAGGTTTTGCTGCAATTTGTAATGGTGAATATGATCATTTACCAGAAGCAGCTTTTTATATGGTAGGTACAATTGAAGAAGCTGTAGAAAAAGCAGAAAAAATGGCGAAAGATGCTGCCGCATAATGAGTGAAGAGTTTAAAGTAGAAATAGTAAATCCTGAACAGTCTTTTTTATTAAAAGAAGATGTAACAGAAATTGTTATTCCAGCTTTTGAGGGTGAAATGGGAATTTTAAAAGATCATATTCCAATTATTTCTTTTTTAAAGCCTGGCTTAATTAAAATTTCATCAAAATCAGGAGAAGAAGACTATTATGTTGAAGATGGGATTGTTGAATTTAAAAATAATTGTTTATCTATTTTAACTAGTTCTATTTTTAATATTAAAGATGTTAATAAAGATAAAGTTAACGAATTACTCAAGAAAGCAGAAGAACAATCAAAAAATAGTGAAATTACAGATCAAAATAAATACTTAGTTGACCAAAAAATTGACGTTTTAAAAACTATAAATTAGTAATTTCTTTTACTTTTTTTTTAACCTTTTCGTATACATGTAGTTTAAAATCTACAACTAATTCAGTGATATTTTCAAGGTCAATCCATTTCCATTCACAAAATTCTGGATGTTTAGTTTTAATATTAACTTCATTATCTAGTCCTAAAAACCTCATTACAAACCATTTTTGATCTTGGCCTCGATATTTACCTTCCCAAATAATACCTAATAAGTTTTTTGGTAATTCATAAGAAATTAATCCATCAAGTTCTTTAATTAGCTCAACATTTTTTATACTAGTTTCTTCTTCCAGCTCTCTGTAAGCAGCAGCCAAGTAGTCTTCACCTATATCAACACCACCTTGGGGCATTTGCCAGAAATTTTTTTGGTTATCTATTCTTTTTGCAACAAAGACCTTATTATCTTTGTTTAAGACAACAATTCCAACCCCACTTCTAAGAGGTAAAATAACATTGTTACCCGTCATTTATCCGTTGAGTAATTTTATTGCAAAATTTAATTGATTATCAGTTTCTGAATTAATCTTGAATTCATCAGAACTCTCAACAACTTCTATGTCTGGAGTTATCCCAACCCCTGAAATAGATTTTCCAGATGGAAGGTAATATTTTGCAATTGTTAATCTTATTGCACCTTTATTTTTAAGAGGGATTATTGATTGTACTGAGCCTTTTCCATAACTATTCTCACCCAATATAATTGCTCTTTTATGATCTTTTAATGCACCCGCTACTATTTCTGAAGCCGAAGCTGAACCATAATTAATAAGCACAAGTAAAGTTTTACCGTTAATTAAATCACCTTTTTTAGCAAACCATTTTCGATTTTCAGAAGGCTGTCTACTTCTTGTTGATACAATTTCACCATTTTCTAAAAAAAAATCAGATATTTCAATTGCCTGAGAAAGTAAACCGCCAGGGTTATTTCTCAGATCTAAAATATATCCTTTTAGATTTTTATTTTTATTTAGTTTTTCAATTTTTTCTTTTATTTGTGTGCTACTATTTTCATTAAAGGAGGTTAATCTTATATAACCAATATTATCTTCTAATAGTTCAAATTTAACTGATTGAACTTCAATTATTTCTCTTTTTATATTAAAAATTAATGCTTTTTTTTCACCTCTTCTTCTAACTGTTATTTCGATGCTAGAGCCAACAGGTCCGCGCATTAATTCAACAGCCTCCATTAAAGATTTTCCTTGAACTTGTGTATTATTAATTTTAACAATATAGTCACCAGCTTTTAGACCAGCTTTTGAAGCGGGAGTATCATCTATTGGTGATATTACTTTTACAACACCAGCCTCCATACCAACCTCGATACCTAGACCACCAAACTCACCACTTGTTTCAGTTTGCATACTTTCAAGACTTTCAGGCGTCATGTAGGCGGAGTAGGGATCTAACGATTGTAGTAAACCATTTATAGCAGAATCCATACTTTTTGATTGATCTACTTCATCAACATATTCATCATTTATTTTTTCAAGTACCTCACCAAATAAATCAATTTTTTTATAAATATCAGAATTATCGGAAAAGCCTTTTTGAAAAATAAATAAAAAAAGTATAATAAAAAAAGAAAGCCTTTTAATTAAAATCATATCAGCACTTTTTCTTTAGGAATTACCTCTGACCAAATTTTTTCAAGTTCATAAAATTTTCTTTTATCAGGGTGAAATATGTGAACAATTAAATCAATACCATCAACCAATTTCCAATCTCCACTTTCCTTCCCTTCGATTTTAGAATTTTTAATTCCATGGGTCTTTAACTTTTCCAATACTATTTCTGACAAAGCTTGAATATGTCTAGAAGAAGTTCCGCTAGCTATGATCATATAATCAGCCATTGAACTTTTATTCTTAAGATCTATGGAGACAATATTTAGGGCTTTATTGGAATCTAGAGTTTCTAATATTAAATTTTTTAAGTCTGAGTTTTTTTCCATTAATACATTTAACCTTATCAAACTTTTCTTAATTGAGAAGATGAAATATTAACCTTTTTAAAATTAATAAATGATAATTTTTTTTTATTTACACCATTAAAGGTGACTGACTTTAAGGATTTAGCTTTATAACCCTGGCGATCGAATACCAAGAGATTACATTTTTTCACAATAGACTTCCATTTGTACCATTTATGAAAATGGATAAGATTGTCAGCACCCATAATGAAATATATTTCAAATTTTTTATCTTTAGCCAGGTAGTTAATAAGATCAATAGTTCTATTGGAAGAGATCTTTTCCTCATAAAATCTAATTTTAATAAAATTATTTTTTGCAATTAGCTTCTTTGCAAATTGTATTCTACTTTTTAGATTTGATTTACTCAAATTTTTAAATGGATTTTGTTTGGTAATTGCCCAAATGACATTTTTTAATTCTAGAATTTTTTTTGCTTGTTTTGAAATTTCCAGATGACCTTTGTGAGCAGGATCAAATGTGCCCCCCAATATTCCAATTTTTATTTTTTTTGACTTTAGATTATTTTCTAGTTTTGCCATTACTCACAATTTCGTATTTGTATGAAATAAGTTGTTCTAATCCAACGGGACCTCTAGGGGGCAAGGTATTTGTTGAAATACCGACCTCACCGCCAAAACCAAACTCCCCACCATCAGCAAATTGTGTAGATGTATTATGCATAGCTATAGAGCTTTTGACATTTTTTAAAAATTTATTAGCTGTTTTTTTATTTTTAGTAACAATAGAATCGGTGTGCATGGTTCCATATTTATTAATATGATTGATTGCTTCTTCACAATTTTTAACTGCTTTTACAGAAACAGTTGCTGATAAGTATTCAGTAGACCAATCCTTTTCTTTTGCTGGGTAAATTTTCCCGTTGTAATATTTTTTTATAAGATGGTCCCCATAAATTTTACAGTTGTTTTCTTCTAACTTTTTTAAAATTGGATTACAGAACTTTTTAATAATCTTTTCATGCATCAAAATTGTTTCTGTAGCACCACAAATACTAGTATTCCTCAATTTTGCATTATATATAATATTTGTTGCCATTTTTAGATCGGCGTCTTTATCAACATAGGTATGACAAAGACCCTCTAGATGACCAATGGTAGGGACAGTAGAAAATTCTTGCACTCTTTTTACTAAACTTTTTCCTCCACGTGGAATAATTACATCAATATAATCTTTCATTTTTGAAAGCATATAATCCACTATTTTTCTATCTTTAGAATCTATAAATTGAATGAAATTTTCATCAACTTTGTTTTCTCTAAGCGATTTTCGAAATAAATTTACTAAAATTTTATTAGTATTTATAGCCTCAGAACCACCTTTTAAAATTACTGCATTTCCAGATTTAAAACATAAACTTGCAACGTCAGATGTAACATTGGGTCTACTTTCGTAAATAACACCAATAACACCAATGGGTATTGAAACCCTACTGATTGTCAATCCACTTGGCCTACTCCATTTTTCTAAAGTGTTATCAACAGGATCTTTTAGCTTCACAATTTTATTTATAGAATTTTTTATGTTAGTTAATCCTTTTTGGTCAATTGTTAGCCTATCTATTAAATTACTTTTTAAACCTTTATTTAGAGCAAATAGGATATCTTTTTGGTTGGCTTTAATTATAGATTCTTTTTCTTTATCTAGTAATGATGCGTATCTTTTTAAAATTTTATTTTTAGTTTTTGTATTAATTTTATTAAGGACTGCTTTTCTTGCATATTGACCAATTAAATTCATAGATTTGTTCATTCTATATCTCCACTATATCATCTTTATGTATAACTTCTGATTTTGTAACATATCCCAATAGTTTTTCTATTTCCCTTGAGTGATGCCCCATAATTCTTTCTATTTCATCAGATGAAAAAGAGCTAAGTCCTCTAGCGCATTCAAGGTTATTTTTATCTAAAACTTTAATATGGTCACCTTTTCTAAAACGACCAGATACTTTTTTTACTCCTGCTGCCAATAAACTTTTGCCATTCGAAAGTGCTTGCTTGGCACCATCATCAATAATCAGTGCACCTTTAGGTGAAATAGAACTAATGATCCATTTTTTTCTAGCGTCTAATTTTGAAACTTTGGGTAAAAACCAGGTACAGTTATTTTCTTCAATTATTTTTTTTATGGGTCTATTTAATAAACCATTTGCTATTACCATTTTGCAGCCTGATAATTGACAGATTTTTGCGGCATCTATTTTAGTTTTCATTCCACCTGTACCATATTCACTAATACTTTTAGTTGCTATTTTTTCTATATCCTTATCAATATTTTTAATTTCTTTTATTAATTTAGCATTTTTGTAAATTTTTGGATTTTGTGTAAAAAGGCCATTAACGTCCGAAAGCAATACAAGTGAATCTGCACCAGATATTTGTGCAACTCTAGATGCCAATCTATCATTGTCACCATATTTAATTTCTGAAGTAGCAGTGGTGTCATTTTCATTAACAATTGGAATAAAGCCTAATGCAAATAAATTATCAAAAGTTCTTTTTGCATTTAAGGCTCTTCTTCTTTGTTCGGTATCTTCCAGAGTTAGAAGAATTTGGGAAATATTAATTTTAAACTTAGCAAATGTTTCTGAAAATAAATTCATCAACTCAATCTGTCCAATTGATGCAACAGCCTGACTTTTATCAATCTTAAGGTTTTTTTTATTAATGTTTAGTTTTTTGCACCCCATCGCTATTGCACCTGAGCTTACAATAATAATTTTCTTATTTTGTTTTATTAATTCTTGAATATCTTTGGCAAATTCAGAGAGCCATTTTTTTCTTATTTTTTTATTATCATCTATTAGTAAAGATGAACCTATTTTAATAACAACTATTTTAGAATCCTCAAGATACATACGATAGTAATTTAGCCTTAATTTTAGATATTGAACCCTTTTCTAATGTTGAGAGTGTTACGACCTCAGATTCTTTATTTTTAGAAAATTTCTCTAGAATTTCTTTCACTTCTTCTTCTTCTAATAAGTCAGTCTTATTTAATACAACTATTTCTTTTTTATCTAGTAGATCTTTACTATAGCTCCCAAGTTCAGTTCGAACTTGTTTGTAGGCCTTTTCAAGATCTTCATCAGTTATGTCTATTAAATGCATTAAAGTTTTGCATCTTTCTATGTGCTTTAAGAATTGAATACCAAGCCCCACACCTTCGTGTGCACCCTCAACTAAACCTGGAATGTCAGCTAACGTTATTTCTTTATTGTCATAACTTGCAACGCCAAGGTTTGGGTTTAATGTGGTAAATTTATAGTTCGCTATTTTAGGCATTGCATTTGTAATCGCTGCTAATAAACTTGATTTGCCTGCATTAGGTAATCCTATAATACCAACGTCTGCAATAGTTTTTAATTGTAACCAAATTACATATTCTTCTCCTAATGCACCTTTGGTAAATTTTTTTGGAGCTCTATTAGTAGAGCTTTTAAATCTTGTGTTTCCAAGGCCACCTTTGCCGCCATTGGCAACAACAAATTCTTCACCTTCTTTTTTAAAGTCAAAAATTAAAGTTTTATTATCTTCTTCAAAAACCTGTGTACCTATTGGTACCTTTAAAAATAAATCATCTCCCCCACGACCAGTACGATTTTGGCCAGATCCATTTTCTCCACGTTCACCTTTGTGATGTTGTTGAAATCTATAATCGATGAGTGTGTTTAAATTTCTTTCAGATCTTAAAATTATGGAACCACCTTTACCACCATCACCACCATCAGGGCCTCCGTATTCAATAAATTTTTCTCTACGAAAGCTAGGAGAGCCATGTCCTCCATTGCCTGCTTTTACATAAATTTTAACTTGATCTAGAAACTTCATGATACAACTCTTAGTTTTTAGTTGTACTACTAATTGGGTTTTACTGAAACGAATGTTCTGTCTGATTTACCTTTTTTAAAAACAACTTTTCCCTCAATAACAGAAAAAATTGAATGATCTTTACCCATTCCCACATTTTCACCGGGAAAAATTTTTGTTCCTCTTTGTCTTACAATTATGTTTCCAGGAATTACCACTTCACCACCGTACTTTTTAACGCCTAGTCTTCGACCAGCACTATCTCGTCCGTTTCTCGATGATCCACCTGCTTTTTTTGTTGCCATAATTTACCTAATTTATTTACTTGCTACTTCAGCCACTACTTTTTCAACTTTTTTAGTTGGTTTTACCATTTTCTCTGCTTCAGATAAAACTTTACCATCTTTTGAAAAAATTTTGCTAATTCTAATTAATGAATACTGTTGTCTGTGACCATTTTTTCTTCTTGAGTTTTGTCTTCTTCTTTTTTTAAAGATTAAAACTGTTCTATTTTTACCATTTTCAATAAGATCAGCCTCAACTTTTGCCCCTTCAACTACAGGAGAACCAACTTCAATAGTTTTATCATCTCCATAAGCCAAGATTTCTTTGAATTCAATTTTAGCTTCAGGCTTAGAATCTTCTAATCTTTCGATTTTAAGAATTTCACCAGCTTTAACTTTATACTGTTTTCCACCTGTTTGTATTATTGCGTATGACATTGTTTAATCTATTTTTTATAATCAGCAATATAGTCCCGAGCAAATTATAGTCAAGCGCGAATAAGCTAGAAATTGTCCTTTAAATCTCTCAGTTTTGAAAAGGTTTCAACCTTACTGGATCTAAGAAAAATATTGCACTCCAATTCCTCCTTAATTGTAGATGGAATGGTGGGTAAATTGTTTTTTAATTTTTCGTCTATAAGCTTTATCTTGGCCTTAAGGTTTTGGTTGTCTTTGTCATGGGTGATACAAAACTTAGAATTTTGCTTAGTGTATTCATGTCCACAGTAAATTTTAGTTTTTTCCGGGAGTGTTTTTAATTTCATTAAGGAATTATGCATCTGAGCGTACGTCCCCTCAAAAATTTTACCACAGCCAAGTGAAAAAAGAGTATCGCCAGTAAAAACAGATTCTTCATTATAAAAATAAAAACATATATGGCCAAGTGTATGACCTGGTATATGAAATATTTTAGCTTCAAAATTTTCTTGTTGCCAGATTTCTTTATCATCAACTAGAGTATCTATTTCAGGTATCCTATCCTTGTCTCCTTTATACCCAATAACACTGGCTCCATATCTTTCTTTTAATTCCTGGTTACCACCGACATGATCATAATGATGATGAGTATTTAATATATATTTTAAATTTATATTTTTTTCTTCCAAGTATTTAATAATAGGTTTTGCTTCGCTAGGATCAATTACACAAGCAATATTTTTTATTTCATCAATAATTAGATAAGAATAATTATCTTGCAAACAAGGTATTATTTGAATTTTCATTTATCTTTCAATTAAAAAAATTCCCAGTTCAGCAGATAAATTTTTTACATTAAGATTAAATTCATTAATAGAGGATATCTTTTCATTCTGTAAGGCTAATGATTTATCCAGTTTTATTTCTCGATTTTCACAAAAATTATAAAAATCTTTTATAGTACACATGTGAAGATTGGGGGTATTATACCATTCATTGGGCAGATTTTTCGTAACCGGCATTGTTCCTTTAAATAATAAATGAAGTCTAACCTTCCAAAAACCAAAATTAGGTATTGTAACAATAGCTTTTTTACCAACCCTTATTAATTCTTTGATAACTATTTCGGGGCTTAGAAATGCCTGTAGTGTTTGGCTTAATATAACAAAATCAAAAGAACTATCTGGAAATTGCAATAGATCTTTTTCTGCATCCCCCTCGATAACAGCCAGTCCTTTAGATAAACATTTTTGCACATTATCTTTTGAAATTTCTATCCCCCTTATGTCTATTTCTTTATTATGTTTAAGGTATTCCATTAATGTACCATCTCCACAACCGACATCTAAAACTCTAGTATTTTTTTCAATTAAATCAGATATTATTTGAAATTCTTGTTTCATGTTTAGTTTTTAGAATAAGTTGTTTTGATATAATCACCTAAAGTATTTAAAAATTTAGGAACATTTAGAAGAAAAGAATCGTGACCTTTGTCAGATTCAATCTCAACAAATCCAACATCAGCACCTATAGCATTCAGGGCTATAACGATTTCTTTATTTTCAGAAGTTGGATAAAGCCAATCGGAAGTAAAGGATATAATAAGAAACTTGGTTTTAGTATTTTTAAACGCGTGAGGTAAATTACCATTATGTTCTTTGATTAGATCAAAATAGTCCATAGCTCTTGTTATATATAGGTAGCTATTAGCATCAAATCTATCAACGAATACTGATCCTTGGTGTCTTAAATAACTTTCAATTTGAAAATCTGCATCAAAACCAAATTTTAAATCGTCTCTTTCTTGCAGCTTTCTTCCAAACTTTTCCTGCAGACCATTTTTAGATAAATAAGTTATGTGTGCAGCCATTCTTGCAACAGACAATCCTTTATTAGGGTTTTTATTTTGATTAGAATAATCTCCATTCTCCCAATTAGCATCAGCCATAATTGACTGTCTACCTAGTTCATTAAAAGCAATATTTTGTGCTGAATGACTTGCGGTACAAGCTATTGGAATAGCTACTTTTGCTTTGTCTGGAAAATTACTAACAAACTGTAGTGTTTGCATGCCACCCATTGACCCACCGATGACCGCAAACAATTTTTCAATATTAAAAAAATTTAACAAATTAAATTGTGCATTAACCATATCGTTAATAGTTATAACTGGAAAATTAGTGCCATATATTTTATTGGTATCCGGATTAACTTCATTAGGACCGAAAGAGCCCATGCATCCACCAATAACATTAGCACAAATTACAAAAAAATTATCAGTATCAATAGCCTTACCAGAGCCAACAGCGTAGAACCACCAACCTTCTTTTTTAGTTATTGGGTTTATTCCAGATGCAAATTGATCACCAGTTAATGCATGAAAAACGAGTATGGCATTATCTTTTTTTTCGTTTAAAGAACCATAAGTTTCGTAAGCCAAAGAATAGTTGTTTATAGTTTGACCACAGTCCAATTTTAATGGCTTATCAATTACAATCTTTTTTATGTTCACATTTTTATTCATAAATATTAGCTAATTTGAATTGCGAGACAAAAAACTTATTTAGCGGTTTTTTTTACGCGCTCGCAATTTAGTTAAATCAGCGCATAATTTTTGTACAAGATAGTATTTCTTATGTCAATTTTTATAAAAAATGACTTATTCTATATGAAAGGATAATATTTTATTTATAAAGTAAATAAATTAATAAAATGACAATTCCGAAATTTAAAACATTTAAAATAGAGGCCTATAAACCAGGCAAGTCAGATATACGCAAAATTCAAAACCCTATAAAATTATCAGCAAATGAATCTGCACTTGGAGTGAGCCCAAGGGCATTGAAGGTTCTCCAGAGTAAAGATTTCTTAATGTCTAAGTATCCAGACAGCAAAGCAAGTAATCTTAGAAAAGAAATTGCAAAGAAATATAAGTGTGATTTAGATAAAATTATCTGTGGAGCAGGATCTGATGAAATTATTCAAATGATTTGTCAGTTATATCTAAAACCTTCAGATGAAGTGGTTGTTCCACAATATAGCTTTTTAATGTACAGAATATATGCTCAAATAGTAGGAGCAAAGGTAGTTTATTCTAAAGAAAAAAATTTTAAAGTTTCAATTAGTGAAATACTTAAAAAAATAACTAAAAAAACCAAACTGGTATTCATTGCCAATCCTAATAACCCAACAGGAACATATTTGGGTAAAAGCGAATTGATAGAGTTAAGAAAAAAATTAAATAAAAATATTTTACTGGTTTTAGATGATGCCTATTTTGAATATATGAAAAATAAAGATTACGAATCTGGATTAGATTTATTTAAAAATAAAGATAATGTTTTTGTAATAAGAACTTTTTCAAAAATATATGGATTAGCTTCGTTACGGGTAGGTTGGGGGCATGCACCCAAAAAAATAATTAATGCAATGAATTTAATCAAACCACCATTTAATGTTAATCAAATTGCACAGTTGGCTGCAGCAGAATCTCTAAAAGACAAAAGCTTTATTAACAGATCTATTAAACATAATATTATTTTTGCAAATAAGATTAAGAAATTTTTAGAAAAATTTAAAATCTTTTCTAGCGATGTAACTGCTAACTTTTTATTGTTAAATTTTGATAAGTGTAAATATTCTGCTAATTATGTTTTTAACATGCTACAATTAAAAGGAATCATTTTAAGATCAACTGAAGATGGCTATAAGATAAAAAATAAATTAAGACTTACTATTGGTTCAAAAACACAAAATAATAAATTTATAAAAGCAATTATAGATATATTTAATTAATTATGAAAAATATTTTAATTATAGGATGTGGGTTGATTGGGTCATCTGTATTAAGAGCTATTTCTAAAAATAAAATTGCAAAAAAAGTATTTGTATATGAAAAATCAAAAACCAATATATCGAAAATTAAAAAATTAAAATTGCCATGCACTATATTAACTGATTTTAAAGAAGCAGTTCCAAATGTAGATTTAATAATAGTTTGTACTCCTCTAAGCGAATACAAAGGAATAATTTTAAAGTTAAATAAGTACTTATCACCTAAAACTATTATTACAGATGTTGGATCAAGTAAGGAAAAATCTCACGATGTAATTAAAAAAACATTAAAGAAAGGAATTTCATGGACATCAAGTCACCCGATTGCAGGTTCAGAAGTTAGTGGACCAGAGCACGGTAATAAAGATTTATTTTTGAATAAATGGTGCATTCTTATAAAGGAAAAAGACACTAATAGAAAACATCTCTCCGTATTAAGCAAATTCTGGAAAAAAATTGGATCAAGGGTTTCAATTATGAATTCTAAAAAACACGATGTGATTTTTTCAATGACTAGTCATTTGCCACATTTAATCGCTTATAATTTGGTTAAAACTGCAACTGATTTTGAAAAACAACAAAGATACGAATTGATTAAGTTTAGCGCTGGTGGTTTAAGAGACTTTTCAAGAATTGCTGCCTCCAATGAAATTATGTGGAGAGACATATTTTTTAATAATCAAAAGAATATTTCTAAAGTTATAGATTTATTCATTAAAAATTTACGATCTTTTAAAAAAGATATTCAATCTAGAAATGAAAAATCACTAATTAAGAAATTAATTGATACAAAAAAGGTTAGAAAAAAAATAATAAAGTTAAAACAAGATATCAATAAACCAGATTTTGGAAGAAATTAGATTTTTATTGAAGATATTTTTTTAACCTCTAATTTTGCAGTTTTCTTAATTCTTTCTAGTGTTTTAATGATCGGCATGATGATAACTTTTTTCTCTGGACCATATGCGTGAATTAATTTTTCAGCACTAATACAAACTGCAATATGACCCTTCCAAAAGATAATATCTCCCTTATTAAATTTTTTATTCTTAAGCTTGTTTAAGGAATGCTTTATTTGATCCTTGCTATCTCTTGGGTAAAATTTTTTATTATATAAAAAAAATAGCTGCACCAGCGCAGAACAATCTATACCTTTATAGCTTTTGCCACCCCAAATATATTTAACATTTAAAAACAACTTAAATATTTTAACAAAGTTTTTTTCTATATGCGTAATAATTTTTATATCTTCTAAACTTATCCAATTATTTTTTTGATATTCTATAAAACCTTTTTCTTTTTTGATTATATGAATTTGAGAAGCAAAAGTTAAACAGTCTTTAGTTAGATAAAATTTTTTATGATTATTTTTTTTATAAATTTTTGCTTTAAGTTTAAATACCTTATGTGTTGGTTTGAATTTATCTATAAAGTGAGGATTTTTTATAAACCCAATATAATTATCATAGGATGTTTTTATTTTAAGCCACCCCTTATCTTTTAATAAAATCTTAAACCTCTCACCAAAAATAATTTGGGAACTTATAGCAGATTTTTTAGAAGGTTTTTCAAATATATTTAAATAGGGATCTGTTAAAAAAAGATTATTTTTCATTCAATTTAAGCTTATCTTTAATCAACCACAAACATATTAAAGATGGAACAACCATAATAGCTGTTAATATAAAAAAGATGCCCCAATCACCATTTAACCAGTCTACCAAAGCACCCGAGGAAGAAGCCAGTGTGGTTCTGCCAGCCGTACCAATTGAGGCAAGTAATGCATACTGTGTGGCTGTATAGGTTCTATCAACCAATAAAGAGATAAAAGCTACAAAGGCAACCGTTGCAAATGCTGCTGCCAAATCATCAAAAATAACTGCAACGGCAAAAAGTAGTTCTGATTTTTCACTCCACGCAAGGGCAGTAAATAACAGGTTCGTTGATGCCATTAAAATCCCAGCCAAGAACATTGCCTTCAATACACCAGACCTAATTACAAAAAGTCCTCCTAATAATGTAAAAACTACAGTCGTAATCCATCCTAGTGTTTTGGAATAAATAGCTATATCTCCTTTTGAAAAGCCAATCTCTTTATAAAAAACAATAGACATTCTTCCCAAAAATGCCTCACCAATTTTAAATAAAAAAACAAAGCTTAAAATACCGATTGCGATAGAAAATCCATTATTCCTAAAAAAACTTATAATAGGACCTCCCATTGTGCTCCCTATCCAAGAAACAAGGTTGCTTATAATATTTTTCGATCCAATTTTATTTTGAATTAGCAAATCAATCTCTTTTTGTTTTGATTTATGGTCTATTGAAGTTGATTCGTGTACAAACATTAAACCTATATTCATCAGAATAATAACTAAGCCCAAGATCAAAAATGTTATTTGCCAGTAATTGTTAATGCCTATATTCTCAAAATATTGAGCTGTAAATAGTGCAACTACTCCTCCTAACTTGTAACCACTCCACCAACCTACAACAGAAACTGCAGCACCAGCAGCCATTGATTTGCTTTCATTTTTTCCTATTTGCTCGATTCTTAGAGCATCTACAGTAATATCTTGTGTAGCAGAAGCGGTAGCAATTATTAGACCAATAGTAATTAATAGAGTTAAATTTTCAGTTGGATTTAAAACACTCCACGCGCATAGACAGGCTAAAATGATAACTTGCATAATAACTATCCAAGCTCTTCTGTGACCTATTTTTTTAGTTAAAATAGGTATTTGAAATCTATCAATTAAAGGTGCCCATAAATAGTTAAAAGCGTAAACGGCAAATATTAATCCTGCCCAACCAATTGTTGACCTACTTAACCCATCTTCTTTGAGCCATAGACTCAGACTGCTTCCAATTAAAACCCATGGAAAACCTGATATTGCACCCAGTAATAATATTCTAAGCATTCTCTTATCAAAGTAGATGGAGAAAGTTTCTGAGAGAGATTGCTTTTTAATTTTGATCATGGTTAATTTCTCCAAAAAGAAGGAAGAAACAATACAAGTATAGCAAAAAGTTCTAATCTACCCAATATCATTCCAAGCGTTAAAATCCATTTAGAAATTTCGGGTAAACTTGAAAAATTGCCATTAGGACCAATTATAGAGCCTAATCCAGGACCAACATTTGATATTGAAGTGGCTGCCCCTGAAATTGAAGTAACAAAATCTAAACCACTTAAAGATAGAAATGCAGTTATCAAAAAAAATATAACCAAATAAAGGAAAATAAAAGAGATGATAGATGCCATAAATTTATCATCTACATTACTTTTGTCATATTTCATTATAAAGACACCCTTAGGGTAAATAATTTTCTTTAATTGATTAACAATAAAAAGATATAAAATTTGAATTCTAAAAATTTTAATTCCACAAGTTGTTGAGCCAGCACACCCACCAATAAACATTAATGTTAAAAAGAAAATAAGTGGAAAATTACCCCATCCATCAAATTCTCCTGTAACATAACCGGTGCCACTCAAAATAGAAATAACATTAAAGAAAATAGCTCGCAAATTGATTGGAGAAAGACTTTTGTTTTGAAAAAGTAAATAAATAAAAAGTATAATAATTGAAAAAACAATAATTTTTAAAAATGATCTTATTTGAACATCAGAAATAAGAATTTTTCTATCTCCATTTAAAAATTTTATATAGGCAATAAAAGGTAAGCTACCCAATATAATGAAAATCATGGATGATATTTCAATAGATAGACTATTAAAATAACCAATAGATTCATTATAATTTGAAAAGCCACCAGTTGCTATTGTAGTCATTGAATGAGTTAAGCTATCAAAGGTATTCATACCAAAAATTTTATAGGTAACAGCACAAAGTGCAGTTAGGCTTAAATAAACATAAATTAATCTAAGAGAAATTTCTTTAGACTTTGGTAGCAGTTTCTCAGAAGAATCATTGCTTGAAATTTTAAATAATTGCATACCACCAACATTCATTATTGGCATTAGGGTTATTGCCATTACAATAATACCAATTCCTCCAAGCCATTGGAGCATAGCTCTCCATAAAAGTATTGATCTAGGAGCCTCATCTAAATTAGATATAATTGTAGATCCTGTAGTAGTAATACCAGACATGCTTTCAAAAAAAGAATCAGTTATAGATAATTCTAGAGTAGAAAAAATAAAAGGCAAAGAGCCAAATATTGCAATACTTAGCCAAGAGAGTGCTGTTAACAAAAAAGCTTGTTGCAGATTTAATTTTTTATCATGATTCAAGTTTGTCAAAAAAAATAAAATACCAAATATGATTGAAATTATAGATCCCCCTATAAAAGAGGAATCAACTTCCGAATAAATATATTGGGCTAGAATTGGAATCATCATAGAAATTCCAAGAATAATTTGCAAAACACCCAAGGTAAAAAAAACTGTTTTATAATTAGACATTTTGAAAGAACATTATTTTATGGTAAATAAATTTCAACTCTATAAGAATTAATAAAAACACCAAATATAAGATATTTGTTATTAAACAAAGTGATTGAAAAAGATAATTTAGATAAAACTAACGCATGGCCTTTCGTTGAGGCTAAAAAAATGCTGCGTGAAAGAAAATCCTTTATAGATAAAAAGGGTAAAATAATTTTACAAACTGGCTATGGTCCAAGTGGATTGCCTCATATAGGTACATTTGGTGAAGTTGCAAGAACATCAATGATGGTCAATGCTCTAAAGCAACTTACCGATACACCAACTGAGATTATAACTTTCTCTGATGATATGGATGGCTTTAGAAAGGTCCCAGAAAATGTTCCTAATCAAGAGCTCTTAAATAAGAATCTTCATAAACCCTTAACGCAAGTACCTGATCCATTTGGAAAGTTTGCAAGTTTCGGCGAACACAATAACGAAATGTTAAAAGATTTTTTAGATAAATTCAATTTTGAATATAATTTCAAAAGTTCTTCTGTTCTTTATAAGGCTGGTTTTTTTAATCCTACGCTACAATTAATCTTAGAAAATTACCAAGGTATTATGGATATAATACTCCCAACCCTAGGTAAGGAAAGACAAACAACTTACAGTCCATTTTTACCAATTTGTCCAGATACAGGTAAAGTTTTAGAAATTCCAGTTTTAGAAATTATAAAAGAACAATCCAAAATTATTTTTGATAACAATGGTGAAAAACTTGAAACAAGTATTTTAGATGGAAATTGTAAATTACAGTGGAAAGTAGATTGGGCTATGAGATGGTACGCTCTGGATATAGATTTTGAAATGTACGGAAAAGATTTGATAGAAAGTGCAATATTATCTTCAAGAATAGTAAAATTAATTGGAAAAACAAAGCCAGCTGGCTTTGCTTATGAACTTTTTTTAGATGAAAAAGGAGAAAAAATCTCAAAATCTAAAGGCAATGGAATCACAATTGATCAATGGTTAGAGTACGCTTCTCCTGAGAGCCTTTCATTATACATGTATCAAAATCCGAAAAGAGCAAAAAAACTATACAAAGAAATAGTTCCTAAAACAGTTGATGAATATTTGGAGCTTATAGAAAAAGCAAAAAATCAAAGTGAACTTCAGCTATTAATGAATCCAGTGTGGCATGTCCATAATGGAGAAATTCCTAGAGAAGATACAATAATGAGTTTTTCAATGCTTTTAAATTTAGTTGAAGCAAGTAATGCAGACTCTAAAGAATTGCTTTGGAAATTTGTAAAGAAATATAAAAAAGATATTTCTGAAAAGGAACATCCTATTTTTGATAACTTAATTGGATATGCAATTAAATATTTTAATGATGTAATCAAAATACAAAAAAAATACAAAAAAGCGAATACAACCGAAAAAACAGCTTTGGAAGCACTAGTTAAGACTCTCGATGATTGTAATGACAAAATGTTGCCTGAAGATATTCAAACATTAATTTATTCAACAGGAAAAGATAATGGATATTCAGAAAATTTACGCGATTGGTTCAAATTAATCTATGAAGTTGTCCTTGGAGATGAAAACGGACCAAGAATGGGTTTTTTTATAAGTTTTTTTGGAGTTAACGAAACTAAAGAATTAATAAAAGAAAAAATAAAATAATGTTTTTAAAATTCAGATCACTAATTTTCAAGTTTGATCCTGAAACTGCTCATAATTTAGCAATTAAATCTTTAAAACTAAATTTATTACCAAATTTAATTAATCAAGATAAAGAAGACCCGGTTTTTAAGACTAGCTTGTTTGGTAGAGATATTGATAATCCAATAGGAATGGCAGCCGGATTTGATAAAAATGCTGAAGTTTATAATTCATTATTTAAGCTCGGGTTTGGTTTTGTTGAGGTAGGGACGGTTACACCACTTGAGCAGTATGGGAACCCAAAACCAAGAGTTTTTAGATTAGTTAAAGATCAGGCTCTTATAAATAGATTGGGATTTAATAATTTAGGAGCGGAAAATGTTAGCAATAGAATTAAATCAAATTCACAGGGTGGTATATTAGGAATTAATATAGGACCTAATAAAGATAGTGATGATCGATTAAATGATTACTTAATTGGACTTAGAGCCTTTTATGATATTGCTGATTATATTACGATTAATATTTCCTCACCTAATACAGAAAACCTAAGAGTTTTTCATGATGAAGACAAATTCGATGAATTGATGAACGCAATAGAAAAAGAAAAAGTTAAACTTAAATCTAAAATACCAATTGTCGTAAAAATTTCTCCAGACATTTCAGAAGATCAAATTGAAATAATAAGTAAAACCTTAATTCAATATAAGGTTAGTGCAATAATTGTTTCAAATACAACTGCTAAAAATCGAGAAAAACTAAATGATATTTTGAAACATCAAAAAGGTGGATTATCAGGAAAGCCACTTGAGGAAGAAGCCAATAAATTAATAAGTAAGTTCTACAAACTGTTAAAGGGAAAAATTGAAATTATAGGGGTAGGAGGTGTAGACTCAGGAGAAAGTGCTTATAAAAAATTTCAGTCAGGAGCAAGTTATGTGCAATTATATACAGGAATGGTTTTTCAAGGACCGAATATTGTGGGAAAGATAAAAAAAGACCTTAAAGAAATATTAATTGCTGAGGGAGTTAAGAATTTTAAAGAAATAATAGGAAAGAAGCTGACTAATTGATCCTAATAAACTTGACGAGATCATTAACACATCTTATATAGTCACTAAATATTATGTCTAAAAAATGTGAATTAACTGGTAAAATCCCTATGAAAGGTCACAATGTTAGTCACGCTAACAATAAGACTAAAAGAAGATTTTTACCCAACTTAAAAAAAGCTAAATTTACAAGTGAACTTTTAAAAAGAAGTTTAACCCTAACAGTTAGCAATGCTGGAGTTAGATGTGTTGATAAAAAAGGAACTTTTGATCAATTTTTAAAAACTGTAAAAAATAAAAATATTTCACCTAGACTAAAAAAATTAAAAAAAAGTATATTAATTAAATCACCGTTTATTAAAAAAGCACCCAAAGTATCTCCTAGCAAATCAGTTTAATGAAAAAGTTTTTTATACTACTCTCATTTATAATGGGAGCTGTAGTCTTAGCTTCAAACTATCTAGTACAATTTCCCATCAATTATTATGGTTTAGGAGAAATATTAACATATGGTGCTTTTAGCTACCCAATTGCTTTTTTAATTACTGATTTGGCAAATAGATCTTATGGTAAGATAGTGGCTAGAAGAACTGTTTATATTGGATTTATTATAGGAATAGTTTTTACATTATTTTTTTCAACCAACTTTGAAGATTTAATTTCAATTAGAATAGCTATTGGTTCTGGTACAGCATTTTTAGTTGCACAGCTGTTGGATGTGCAAATTTTTGATCAATTAAGGAGAAAGAAATGGTTTGTTGCCCCATTAACATCGTCATTAATTGGATCTACCATCGATACCTTTTTATTTTTTTCAATATCCTTTTATGCAACAGGAATACCCTGGGTTACTCTATCTTTGGGTGACTTAGCTGTTAAGATATTGGTAGCATTGATAATGCTAATTCCATTTAGGTTGTTATTAGGAACTCTTAAAGAATCAAAGGTTTAGTATAAAAATTTATAAGATAAAATTTTATAAGCTAGCTTAGCCACTAAAAAATTATACGAATTAAAACCTTTTATTGGTGAAAGTTCATTTATATCTGCGCCTACAATGTTTGAGTTCTTAGCTGCTATTCGTATAATATTCAAAGTTTCATCCCACAGCAAACCACCAGGCTCAGGTGTGCCTGTTGCTGGCATTATACTTGAGTCCAACCCATCAACATCAAATGTTAAGTATACAGTTTTATTCTTTATCATCTTTTTAAATTTTTTTAAGTCCCACTTAGCCTTATCTTTTGCCCAAAAAATATTAATTCTAGATGAGTTTTTTTTCAAAAAAGGTATTTCACTTTCAGAAATATTTCTAATTCCAAATGAGATTACTGAAACATTTTTATAATCTAAACATCTTCTAATAGCTGAGGCATGAGAAAATTTTTCACCATTATAACTTTCTCTTAAATCTGCATGAGCATCAAAGTGTAATAAGCAAATATTTTTGTGTTTTTTTACAAATGGGGCAATACATCCGGGTGTAATTGAGTGTTCACCACCAAAAGTAATTGGAAAAAGTTTTTTATCTAATATTTCTTGATTTATATCAGACATCTTTTTAAGGGCTTTTTTTATATTTTTATCAATCTTAAATGGCTTTAGAGTTTTGATTCCAATTTTTTTATAAGGTTCACAGTGTAATTCTTCATCATATAGCTCAACCTGATGAGAGGCTTTAATAATTTCTTTTGGGCCATTTCTAGTGCCCCCTCCATAACTTACAGTTTTTTCTAAACCAAATGGGACAACAACTACCTTTTCTTTAAAATTGATATTGTTATCAATTCCAAGAAATCCTTTTTTGTTAGAAAGATATTTCAATTTTATTTAAATATTTTTGAGAAGTTTTTTCTCGTTCTATTTTTCCAATCACCCATGTGATAGGCATCACTTGCAATTAAAGGCAAAACGCTAGTTGCTTCAGCAAAAACCATTTGTTCCCTTGTAATATCTACTTTGCCCCAAGAGCTTGCCTCTTTTAATGTTTAACTACTGCAAGCACCATCTCTAGAGTCTGCCACTGTAATTTGTACAGCGTATTTATGCATATCAACTTCTTTTCCTAAAAGTTCAGCACATATAACCGTATCTTGGACAAAGTTTTTAGGAACGCCTCCTCCGATCATAAATAAACCAGATCCTTTGGATTGAATTTTTATTTCTGTTAATTCACGAAGCTCTCTAATTGAATCTATAGTTATGTGGCTTTTTGGATTATTTTCTTGATGAATTACCAAACCAAAACCAGCACTTGAATCTGTAAAAGCAGGACAAAATATTGGAACATTATTGTCATACGCTGTTTCAATTAAAGAGTCTTTTTTTTTAGAATTTTTCTTTAAGTATTTTCCCATTTCATGAATAAATTCTCTAGAAGTATAACTTCTTGGTTCTAGCGTATCTGCAATTTCACATATTCTTTTGTCACATTCTTGTAATTCTTCTTCATCAATATATGTGTCATAAATTCTATCTATATAGTTTTTTCTCAACTCAGTATCATCTTGGAATTGTGAGCCTTGATAATGTTTAAAACCCAAGGCTTCAAAAAAATCCATATCAACAATGGAAGCCCCAGTCGCAATTATTGCATCAACCATATTGTATTTAACTAAATCTTTATAAATATTCATACATCCAGCAGCAGACGTTGATCCAGCTAGGGTTAAAAAAATAGTACAATCTTTATCTTGTATCATTTCATTAAAAATGTTTGCTGCATTTGCAGTTTCTCTTGACACAAAAGACATTTTTTCCATTGATGAGATAATCTTTCTCGCATCAAAAGATGTAATATCAATATGTTCAACCGGGTTTTTTAAGAAGTCCTTTTTACTATTGTGAGTTAAATTTTTATTTTCTGACATTAGGCAACTAGTATAGCTTTATTGCTGTCTTTACCATACATTGTCATTATTGGCTCATCTTCTACTTCATAAATTTCGTTAGAATAAAAACCATTAAATTGAGTTCTAAAAGTAAGGCCATAAGCACCAAGTTGGCCTAATTCTATATAATCATTTTCTTTAATATTATTTGGCAGCAGAAATGGTCCTTCCATGTAATCCATGCTATCACAAGTAGGTCCATAAAAATTAAAAGCAGTTAATTTTTTGGATATAATTTTTCCAGATTTAATTATACGAGAAGGGTAAACTAAATTTGGTGTACCAGCATCAAAAAGAGTTCCATATGTCCCTTCATTTATATAAAGTTTTTGTTTTTTTCTAAGATTTACTTTTACAATTGTAGAACCACTTTCAGCAACTATTGCTCTACCAGGTTCGCATAATAATTCTGGAAGTTTTTCTAATTTTAAATTAGCCAAACCTTTTTTTATTTCTTCAAAATAATTTTCTAAAGATTGAGGCACTAGATCAGGATAGATGGCTGGAAAGCCACCACCAATATTAATATAATCAGGAATAATTTTTGTTTTTCTTATTATGTTCCCGACTTCTACAATTCCTTTTGTATAAGAAATTGGGTGCATACACTGAGAACCAACGTGAAAACTTAAGCCAATTTTTTTTGCATATTGTTTTGTTAATCTTAATAATCCAGTAGCTTCAGAAGCTATTGCACCAAATTTTTTAGATAAATCTATTTCTGCATGCTCATTTGAAACGGCAATTCTTATAAATAATTCAAGATCTTTCGCGTGGTTGGTTGCTTCGATAATTTTAATTAATTCATCTTTAGTATCCAACGAAAAAGCTTTAATATTATATTTGAAATAAGCCTCGTTAATACTTTCTCTGCTTTTAACTGGGTGCATATAAGAACATTTTGCATTTGGATTGATTGCTCTTATATCTTTAATTTCCTGAATAGAGGCCACATCAAAATTTTCAATGCCACTTTCAACTATCGTTTTTAAAACCTCAGGATGAGAGTTAGTTTTAACAGCATATAGAACCTTACCAGGAAATTTATTTCTAAAATAGGTAGTAGCCAATTGTATAGATTTTTTTCTAATACAATAAATTGGTTTTTCCGGCTTTAGTTGACTTACAAGCTCATCAACATTTTTAAATTTTTGCATTTATATGGCTCCAAAAAAAATTTAATAAAAAAAAGTTTCTAAAAAAACTTAAAAACTTTCATATAAATTATGCAATTAAGGTAATAGTTAATTAATGTAAAGCAAATAATGTGTGTTGTAATATTTAAATCAATGCCCATATGAGTCAAATGGTTGAGCTAGCTAATCTAAAAAAATTGAGCGATTTTGATAATAAATCCTTACTAATTGTTGATGATGATAATCCCTTTAGAGATAGGCTTGCAAGAGCTATGGAAAAAAAAGGTTTTCAGGTTTTTCAAGCTGATAGTGTACAAAAAGGTATAAAGACCGTTAAAGAGAATAAACTAGGCTTTGCAGTAGTTGACTTAAGGTTGGCTGATGGAAATGGACTTGAGGTTGTGAAAGAAATACAAATCTCCAACCCAACAAGTAGAATTATTATGTTAACTGGTTATGGTAATATACCAACGGCTGTAGCTGCAATTAAAGAGGGAGCAATTGATTACTTGGCAAAACCAGCAGATGCAGATGATGTTGAGAAAGCATTATTAGCTGAGCCAGAAAAAAAAGCTGAACCACCAGAAGATCCAATGTCAGCGGATAGAGTTAAATGGGAGCACATTCATAGAGTTTTTGAATTATGTAATAGGAATGTTTCAGAAACAGCTAGAAGACTTAAGATGCACAGAAGAACTCTACAAAGAATTTTATCTAAAAGATCCCCTAAATAAATTTTCTTAATTTAAGAATTTTTTTAGTTAATAGAGCCAACAGACAAATTTTGAATAATTCAGCCAATAAAAAAGGTGTAACACCTAGGGCCAATATTGGCTTATCCCATCCAATTAAAGTTCCAAGCCAAAGCGCTCCAAACAAATAAATTATTGAAACTGAAAATACTAGTTTACCAAAAATCGTAAAAATATTATTTTTTAAGTTTAGATAACCTGAAAAAAATACCGCAAATAAGAAACCTATTAAGTAGCCCATTGTTGGACCTGTGAAGTAAACTAAGCCCACACCTTTTTCTGGAGAGTTAGAAAAAACGGGTATTCCAAGAATACCCTCAAGTAGATAAACTCCTACAGTTGCAAGGCCAATTTTGTATCCAAAAGCTAAGCCCAAGAAGAGAACAGCAAAAGTTTGCATTGTCATTGGTACTGGGTAAAATGGTATTTTTAATTTAGCAGAAATAGTCAAAACCATTGTTCCTAAAAAAATTATAACAAATGTTTTTAAAACTTTTTGAATCGCGTTTGTTTTTAGAAGATCCATGAATTAAATTTACTATTTATTATTATAATAATCTAGTTTTTTATTAATCTCAGAAAAACATCTTCTAAATCACCATCATCAGTGGATATATCTATAATTTTGACGTTATTCTTCTTAATTAAATTAATTAATTCTTCAATATTAACTTTGCTTTTTTCATAAGAAACACAAACTTCATTGTCTAATTTTGATATTATTTTTAGAGACTCTAAATCATCTTCTTTAATATCAATATTTTTATCAGTTTTAAAAGTTACTTTTTTAGTTTGAATTCTATTTAAAAGGTTTTTAGTGCTATCTAAAGCTACAATATTACCTTTATTAAGAATAGCTATTCGGTCACACATTTCCTCTGCCTCCTCGAGGTAATGTGTTGTCAAAATAATTGTAACACCAAGCTCATTAAGTAACCTTACATTTTTCCATAAATTTTTCCTAAGATCCACATCAACTCCTGCGGTAGGCTCATCAAGAAAAATTATTGGCGGTTGATGAACTAGTGCCTTAGCCATTAATAACCTTCTCTTCATTCCACCAGATAAACTTCTGGCGTAACTATTGGCTTGCTTTTCTAAAGAGACTAAATTTAAGATAGTATCTGTAATTCTATCTTTTTCTTTAATTCCATAGAGACCAGCTTGTAGTTCTAGTAATTTTCTTGGACTAAAAAATGGATCTAGATTAACTTCCTGGGGAACTATTCCAACGGAAGCTCTAACCTGTCTTGGATTTTTATCTAAATCAAAACCCCATACATTTACTTGTCCTGCTGTTTTTATCACTGTTCCAGCTAAAATATTTATAAAAGTTGTTTTACCAGCACCATTTGGACCAAGAAGACCAAATATCTCTCCTTCTTTCACGTCTAAGTTTAAATTATTCAAAGCATGAGTTTCTCCATCTTGCTTATTAGAATAAATTTTTTTTAGATTTTTAACAGAAAGTATATTTTTTTTGTCCATGCGCGTTAATACATTTATAATATTTAAAATAATTAAGATAACATTATTTAATGGATAAAATAAAAAAAACAGATCATTTTTATTTAATTGATGGTTCTGGTTATATCTTCAGAGCTTATTATGCACTTCCACCCTTAACTAGAAAAAGTGATGGGCTACCTGTAGGAGCGGTAAGTGGGTTTTGTAGTATGTTATTTAAATTATTAGAAGATTCAAAATCTAATGAAAATTTACAAAAGCCAACTCATTTTGCTGTAATTTTTGACGCCGCTAGAAAGACTTTTAGAAATGAAATTTATTCAGATTATAAAGCAAACAGATCTGAAGCACCTGATGATTTGGCTCCACAATTTGAATATATAAGAAAAGCAGTTGTAGCATTTAATTTACCATCTGTTGATCTTCCAAACTATGAAGCAGATGATTTGATAGCAACTTATGCAGAGCAAATTTTAGCAAAAGGAGCGAAGGTGACAATAGTTTCCTCAGATAAGGATCTGATGCAACTATATAGAAAAGATATTCGTTTGTTTGACCCAATGAAAAACAAATTTATTACAACCGAGGATATAATAAATAAATTTGGTGTGGAGGCAAAAAAAGTAATTGATGTTCAGTCATTAGCTGGGGATAGTAGTGACAACGTCCCTGGGGTTCCAGGCATAGGTGTAAAAACCGCAGCAGAACTCATTAATAAGTATGGAACACTTGAAAAGTTATTAGATAACGCTCATGAGATAAAACAAAATAAACGAAGAGAAACACTTATAGAAAATAAGGATAAAGCAATACTTAGTAAAAAATTAGTGACATTAATGAAAGATGCTCCAGTTGAGAGAAAAATAGAAGAATTTCAATTAAAGGAAATTGATAAAGATAAACTATATAAATTTTTAAGAGAAATGGAGTTTAATAGACTTCTTAGCTCTGTTATTTCAGCATACGGAGAGCCAAAGTTAGAAGCAACAAGGTGTTGGCGGAAATTCGCCAACCAGAATGCAAGCGTA